>Ga0209979_1000214_pt1 | contig 90155 bp, 89 predicted proteins | sample AnhtaG_FD_183114 | JGI IMG/M metagenome (GOLD analysis project Ga0209979, IMG submission 183114) | Deep subsurface microbial communities from Anholt, Denmark to uncover new lineages of life (NeLLi) - Anholt_01485 metaG (SPAdes) (version 2) | ecosystem: Environmental > Aquatic > Marine > Oceanic... | reverse complement strand
GACGAAGTGGCCCTCTTTTCGATGATCAAATGGTCTTGTTTTCGATTGTCAAGGTGCAGACGGAATAGCCAAAGTGGTACTCTTTTCGGTGATCAAATGGACTTGTTTTCGTTTGACAAAAACACCCATTCACGATTACAGGCGCGGCGATATCTAAAAGACCTGCATGACAGCAGTAGTGAATGGCGCGACCCTTCTCAGCGGCTTCGAGTGCATAGTATCGGTCACATAGTAGACATAGTTCATCGCCTTCTGGGTGTTCTCTCAAAGATCTGCAGAGCGGACAAAATCCCTCCTCCGGGTAGAAAACATAACCGTCAGGTGCCGGCAGCAAAATATCATAAATGCCCTTCCAATCTCGGAAGAACCCATCGAGTACCGGTCTAAGAAGCTCAACATCTCCGATTAGTCGGTGAGCATTTGTAGTATCCATTGACGTCCCTTCCTCCTCGTCCGCAACGGGAAGATTGCAGATGTTCATTGTTATCAGGTCATGTAGTTGTCTGACAAAAATGGCCAAAGCCAAGCACAAAGTGTCTATGCATATCTTTGCAGAGGTAATCTTCGTTCTACAGCGCGTGTTCTTGGAGCTGCCTCTTAATCACCGTCCGGGCTAGGTGGACATAGATTGAAGTAGTCTTTAGGTCCGCGTGGCCCAGGGCTGCCTGGACTGACCTTAAATCCGTTCCCCTGGCCACGTGGTGAGTCGCGAACGTGTGTCTCAGAGTATGAACTGAAGCGCCTTTAATCCCGGCCTCCTTGAGGTATTTTTGGACAGTGTACTGAAAACTCCTTAGGCCCATTGGGGTCGCGAACTTGGTCACAAAAAGCCCCTCGTGGTCAACGTCAGGTCTAATCTTTAGCCAGGCTTTCAGGGCCTTGCAGGCTTTATAGTTTAGCGGAATACTCCGTTCCTTGCCTCCCTTGCCTTTGATATAGAGAACGCCCAAGTTGTCGGGGTCCCTGCTCATCCTCTTGGGTAGGTCAACATCATTAAGCCTTAACCTGGAAAGTTCTGACAGCCTGATGCCTGTTTGGAGCAGCAGCTCGATGATGGCGGCGTCTCTAGTATTGTGGCTGACCGCCCGCAAAAGGGCCTTGTACTCTCTTTCGGTCAGGACTCTTGGTTCCTTCCGCTCCTGCTTGGGCGGTATCAGCCTTTTGGCCACGTTGTTATCAGTATAACGGTATTGAGTGAGAAAGGCAAAAAAGGATTTAATCGCGTAGGTCTTTCTTGTTCTGGTACTGCCGGTGAGACCCCGCCGGTCCAGCTCCGCCATATAGGCCTCAAGGGCGTTTAGGGAAACGTCCTCGGGGTTCTTAGAACCATTTTTTTGCAGAAACTCAATCAGGCCAGCAATGTCGTTTCGGTAATTAACCCGCGTTTTAGCCGCGTAGTTACGAGCTGGCATATAGACAGTCTCGTAGTGGGTCAAAGCCTGGTTCAGGGTCACCTCCCCGTTTGGAGCCATGTCCAAAATCTCAGCAATCAGTTGTTGGTCCTGAGTATTCGCCATTTCTATCTCCAATTACCTTCGTCTAACCACCCTTAGATGCCAATTATCCCCCTGAAAAACCGCCCGCGTGCGCGCATTTTATCGTATAATGGGTCATTAGACGAAAAAGATTTTAGCAAAGATTTGATGGGGTGTCAAGGGAAACCTTTGCCTTCATACCTCTAGGCAAAAGCTGGGTTTGGGAGTATAATTAGGCTACCTCAAGACCTCCTTTCTAGCCCACGCTGTTGCCCTGTTGATAAGAGGGGAACGCATGATCAGCCGGTTCGAACGACTATGGAGAAGAATAGCCACGTTCGTTTCAATCCTCAGCCAGACAGCCAGAACGCTGGCGGCACACAACGTCAGTTTATCGAAGCACCCGATGCGTCCAACATGGCAGATTTTCTGCGCATCAGTCCTTGGCAAGCCAACGACGTGCGCACGGCGTTGCGAGCCGATCAAGTGGCCTGGGCCATTGCACAAGCAGAACGCACGGGTGGCAATGAAAGCGCGAATGTTTACCCTGTTGCGTCTCATCGGGGCTATGGGCCTGCTGCTGGCCCTCGTACCTGGGGGGGCTATTCCCACCACCAGCCAATCGCAGTTGATCTCTCCGGGTGCTGCAGCTTCCGCCCTCGACCCCGCCCATGTCGCGACGGCCCTGCACAACGTGCCAGTTGCGTTCATCCAGAACATCGGTCAGTTCGCCGATGGCGCGCGTTTCCAAGTGCGCGGTGGCGACCATACCGTCTGGCTGGCGGAGGATGCCCTATGGGTGACCATCGTGGAATCCCCACGCTCCTCAACACAGAAAAGGGAAGCGTATCCCCCGCTTGAGCGGCAGGAGAGGGAACCCCGTCGTGGCCTGGCACTGAAACTCTCATTCCCCGGCGCCAACCCGCACCCCCGCCTGGAGCCCTTCAATCGCTTGGACACGCATGTCTCCCATTTCATCGGCAACGACCCTGGGAAATGGCGCACCGGCGTGCCGGTGTGGGGCGGGGTGCGCTACAAGGACCTGTATCCAGGGGTTGACCTGGAAATGACGGGGGAGAACGGCCGCTGGCCATGGGGGATGATGGCCCGCCCTGATGCGAATCTCGATGCCGTGCGCCTTCGCGTGGAGGGGGCCGTCGCCCTCGCGATCCAGAGCGGCAGCTTGAGCCTGAGCAGCAGCTTGGGCGACTTCACTCTGCCACTGCTGACCGTCGAAGGTGCCATCCCAAACGCTCAACCTTCAGTTTCAGACGTTGAAGCAGGAACATTCGAGGTGGCCTACCCGTTCACCTCTGCTCCCTCACTCTTCGAATCCTCTACGCAAACGGCCGCCGCCTCAGACCTGGACTATGCCACTTTCCTTGGGGGGAGTTATTGGGACAAGGGCTATGCAATCGCCGTGGACGGGAGCGCGAATGCCTACGTGACCGGCTACACGGCTTCCACCGACTTCCCCACCACCCCGGGTGCTTTCGACACCAGCCCCGACAGCGGCGACGCCTTCGTTGTCAAAGTGAACGGTGCGGGCACTGGCCTCGTGTACGCGACCGTCTTGGGCGGGGGTGATTATGAGCGGGGCTACTCCATTGCGGTGGACGGGAGCGGGAATGCCTACGTAACGGGGTTGACCTACTCCTCAGACTTCCCGACCACCCCCGGCGCCTTCGACACGAGCTACGATGTGGGCGACCGCGCCGACGCCTTCGTGACCAAGTTGAACTCGCTCGGCACGTCGCTGTCCTATAGCAGCTTCCTCGGCGGGTGGCATGGTGACGGTGACTATGCTTATGGCATCGCCGTGGACGAGAGTGGGAATGTCTACGTTACGGGCGGGACCTACTCCTCTAGCTTCCCCACGACCCCCAGCGCCTTCGACACGAGCCATAACGGGGGCCCAGACGCCTGGGTGGCCAAATTGAACCCGGCCGGCAGCGACCTTCTCTACGCTACCTTCCTGGGTGGCAACGACAGCGACTGGGGGAATACCGTCGCCTTGGACGGGAGCGGGAACGCATACGTGACGGGCGAGACCGCATCCTCCGACTTCCCCACCACGGCCAGCGCCTACGATACGAGCTATAACGGCGGTACCGCCGCGGGGGACGCCTTTGTGGTGAAACTGAACTCGTCCGGCAGTGCCCTCCTCTACGGCACCTTCCTGGGCGGCGGTGATTATGAGTGGGGCTACGGCATCGCCGTGGACGAGAGTGGGAATGCCTACGTAACGGGCATGACTGGGTCCTCTGACTTCCCCGCGACCGTGGGCGCCTTCGATACTACCCACAATGGCGCCAGTGACGCCTTCGTGGTGAAAATGAACCCGGCCGGCAGCGACCTCCTCTACGCTACCTTCCTGGGGGGCGGCGGCGGGGAAGTTGGCTGCAGCATCGCCGTGGACAGGAGCGGGAATGCCTACGTGACGGGGCGAACCTACTCCTCAGACTTCCCGACCACCCCCGGCGCCTTTGACACGAGCTACAACGGCGGCTACAACGATGCCTTTGTGACGAAGTTAAACCCTGCGGGTACCGGACTGGTCTACGGCACGTTTCTCGGCGGGACGTACAGCGACGAGGGCAGTGAAGTCGGGCTAGACTCTTCGGGGGCGGCGTACATCACCGGGACGACAAACTCCCTTGACTTCCCCACTACGGTGGGTGCCTTCGATACGAGCCACGGTGGCGGTATATGCGGCGCAATCGGCGCATGTCCTGACGTCTTCGTGGCCAAGTTGGTCACTTTCAAGACCCCGGTGATCATAGTGCCTGGAATTGCCGCCTCGTGGCACTGGCGGGTCTTGTTCGACGATCCCTTACCTGGGTTTGACTGGCAGTGGACCCCCTTTGTGGGCCGCAAAAGCTGGTCCCAGTTCATTGACACTCTTGAAGTGGCTGGCTACGAAGAAGGTCGAGACTACTTCGTAGCCTTCTATGACTGGAGGAGGGACAACAATTGGCAGAATGAAGATGGTAAGGTGCCACGACAATATCTGATGGAGACAATTGATGAAGCGCGACAAGCTTTCGAGCAACGTTATCCCTATCTACCAGCGAGCGCTTTCAAGGTAAACATCGTCGCGCACAGCCTAGGGGGCATCGTTACTCGGAGCTACGTGGAATCGCCCGATTACCGGGGGGATGTAGAGCAAGTCGTTCTTCTAGGATCTCCACATAACGGTGCCATAGACGCTTATTATGTCTGGGAGGGCGGAGAGATAACGCCTCGGTGGGCCCCCGCCTCGCGTTTCGGTATCAGACTCTATCTTTACTACATGAGAATACGCCACCGTGAACCGAGTCCCTATAAGGTCATCCACGACCATGCCAAGGTAATGCGCAATCTGTTGCCAGTCGGCTACGACTACCTTCTGAACCTGGACTGGACACCCATTGACTGGGAACCTATGGCGGAGGTCAATGACTTCTTGGCATATGTTGCACCATCTGATGACGCTGCCGCTGTTTTTGCCAGCAAAGGAGTGGGCCTAGCTACTATCACTGGCACCAATCTCGATACGTGGGAGAAGCTCTTTGTGAATACTGAACACGATAAACCTTATCCGCTCTGGCTTGACGGCGAACCAGTGGCAACACTTTCAGGTGACGGGGATGGAACCGTCCTAACCTCCAGCGCCCTAATCTCTGGTGCCGAGCAGGTACCGTTGCCTAGCGTCAGGCATGGTAGTCTTCCCAATGAAGCAACCAACAGAATACTTCAAATTCTGGGCATTGGGGAGACGGTGACTCTCAAGAGCGGTGTCACATCTGAACCAACTGACGAAGAAATTCTCGCTATCTTCGCCGGGTTAACTGTGGATGTAGAACTAAGAGACGAAGTGGGGAACCTAGTCGGTAGTTACACAACAGACCCATCTGGCGACTTCAAAATCATTGCTGCCTCTGACCTGGCCCCTGGTTCGTACCAGCTCAAGATTTTGGGCGAGGAAGCGGGCGACTATTATGTTAGCGTGGAGTTTTATGGATTGGACGTCACAGCGCAAGAAGAAATTGAAGGGCAATCGACCGTGGGCGAGGAAGAGACCGACACACTGTACTACAACCCAGATGCTCCTGATCCTTTACAATTGGGACCATTTGAGATATATCTGCCCCTCATCCTTAAGAACTACGTCGTTCCTTGATGATTGGGATGCTTGATTGCAATTAGTGTGATGTGATATGATGTCGGGGAGCAATAGCAAAGATATGCCGCGTTAGCGATAGCAAAATGCAGCGACGAACCGTTATAGCCGTAGTCATTGGTGCACTTGTGGGGACAGTTGGAGGAGCCCTGTTGGCTCCCTTTCTTGCAGCCCTACTGACAGATTTTGTTTGGTATCGGGTTTTCGATCGACCAATAAATACTAATCTCGTGAGTGATGCGCTTCTTGTTGCCTTTTGGCTTCTGCTGATTTCTCTAGGTGCTATTTCCGGCTATCTCCTAAGTCGCTAGATAGTCTTGCCACCTCTAAGCTTAGATGTTGTTGGATCTGCTGGAGAGGCTAAGAAGCGGTTGGCGCGAGATGCCTTAGCAAGATGAAAAAGAGAAATTCCGAGTGGGTGGGTGCGAGATGGTAAGCCCGACAGGGCAACATTTGCCCACTCTTTGTGAAAAAGTCATCAAAACGACAACGTCCTCGCTGGGGGGAACGTTGGAGCTTGTTGGTTTATCGCAAGAGAAACCAATTTTGATGTCTTTTTCAGCACGGTCAAAGACGGGCAAAGATCCAGCGAGCTTTTGGGGGGTGGGGGGGAGATTCCGAATTCCAGCCAGTCAGTGCTTAAGACGGAAAGCTAACCAGTGACCACCTGAAGTTGACGGACATCTGGGTCAAGAACATCTAACCTTTCGTCAATCTTTTTCATTTTCTTTCGGTTCTCCATCACGTCTTCGTCTAAGAAGTCAAATAGCTCATCGAATCTACCCTTCAAACGTTTCTCCATTGCCTTCAAATCCTTCTTGGTCGCCATTCGCTCCCCTACTGAGGATAACCTCTGGTCCAGGGATGACAACCTCTGGTCCAAACCTGCCACTCTCTTCTCGAGTTGGCCAATGTCTTCCTTGGTGGCCACGCCTCTGAGCTTTTCGTCTAAGAGCTTTGAGAGTTCTTGTTTGGTCATGGTGTTTTCACACTACCATATTTTGGTGGTGTTTGGCAAGCACTTTTCTCACTTCCTCAGATAATTGGGGGGCTTCCCTAGCGCTCATCGAAACCGCAGCTTGAACAGCGGAGGCGCACGCCCTTGTCCTGGTAGCCGTCATCGAGATAAAAGTAGAAGGTCCCCATTAAAGGCCGCTCACACCAAGGGCAAGATATTTCTCCAGCCTGGGCTCTATCTAATAGCTGGTGCTCTCGCTCGGTCAAGACATCTTCGGGTTGAACGATGTAACCCTCAAACTCTCTAGTCATTGAAAGGACCATATCACCGCCCCCTCCTTTGGGCCTACTAATTACTCCCACCCGATAGACACTAACGCGATTGTCAGTCTTCAGAAGCACGGTCACCATCTCCCAAGCAGGGTCGTATTCTGTGACCATCCGTTGTGCATCCTCATCACCGGTTTGCTCCACCATCCCCTGGGGAAAATAGCCAAAGGGGTGACCCTCTCCGGTCGGCCGTTGGGTAGTATCAACCACGATGGCGCCGCGACCAAACTCTTCATACTCTCGTTGGGCCGCTGGCCAGAAGACATGCAGATTTTCCTTTATCCAAGCCAGGTCACCGGCTCGCTCCGTCTCCGCCCAATCTGGAAAGCGTCCCTTGTCGCGCTCACGCATAGGGCCATTATACCACGAGCCGCCAGCGATGGCTGACCTGAGTGATACCGAAGCAGTGGGAGGACTTCAATGGCCAGAGAGAGATGGCAGCGGAAGCACCAGGCTCAGTGGCCAGCAGAGCGAAAAAATGAAGTCGCCTATTGCGGTGGAAAGCGCTGTATCCGGCAATTCTTGGAGTCAACCACGTAAATGCCCCACTGGGTCACTGTAATTCCGATCGGCTCATCAAACTCGCCGTCACCAGTGCCCTGACTTCCCCAAGACTGAACATAGGTTCCGCTTGTGTCGAACTCCTGTACCCGATGGTGACCGCTGTCGGTCACATAGACCCCGCCCTGTGGAGACACAACGATTCCCCGTGGCCCGTAGAAATTATGTGCCCACGCCGTAATAAAGACACCATCCGAGGTAAACTTTTGAATCCGGTGATTCCAGCGGTCAGCGACATACACGTACCCCTGATCATCCACTGCAGCAGCGTAGGGCAGGTTAAATTCCCCATTCCCGCTTCCCTCTGTGCCCCATTGGCCAACATAAACTCCGCTGGTTGTGAACTTTTGTACACGATGGTTGTAAGTGTCAATGACGTACACGAAGCCGCCACCAGCGGCGATCCCCGATGGCCAAGAAAACTCTCCGTGACCGTTGCCCGCACCTCCCCAGCTCAACGCGTGAGTACCAGACGCAGTGAACTTCTGTACCTGATGGCATCCTCCATCAACCGCGTACACGTAGCCATTTTCGTCAACGGCAATACCTGTAGGGTTACCGAACTGACCAGCACCGCACCCGGCACTGCCCCAAGTGCCGAGGAAATCCCCAGAGGCCGAGAACCATTGGATCCGATCGTTACCACGATCCACTACATAGACGTCGCCATTCGGGCCGGCTGCAATGCCGTCCGGCTCATTGAATTGACCCGGCCCCGTACCCCGCGTACCCCACTTCAGGTAGCCTGAAGTAGGCGTAGGCGTTGGGGTGTTGGTCGGCGTCTCTGTCGGTGTGCTAGTCGGTGTGCTGGTTGGCGTCGGCGTGCTCGTTGGCGTGGCCGAGGGAGTGGCGGTGGGCGTTGATGTTGGAGTGCCCGTCGGTGTGGGAGTTGGCGTCGGCGTTATGGAAGGGTTGTAATTCTTTAGGACGACGGGCAAGTAGATTCGGGATATACCTCCGTATGACACATTCAGGTCGTAAGCAGTCCCGCATCCCCCGGCATTTGGATTCCAGTGCTTGATCAGTAGGTAGTAAGTACCTGTCACTGGAGCCGTCCACTCGATGTGTGACGCCAGACTACCGCCGTAGTCGTCGTTGGCAGCCAGGAGTGTGATACCGTCGGTGTCGTACAGGTAGAGGTACGTGTCGGCGGCCGGGGCAAGGTTGGACGTCCGAATGGTGTAAGTCACTCCGCCCTGGGCAGTGAACTTGACCCAATCCTGGTCACTCAGACTGTCAAAGTTATGACGCTGTGTCTCGCTCAGCGCAATGGGCTGAGCATTGGCGGGGACGTCATCACTCTCGTAGGCATCGGCCGAGGCCTTGCAGACATCCACCCCGGAGGAGATGTTGTCAGCCTCATCAGGCTCTGTGACCACACCCCCCGAATCAGCCTGGGTGTAGAGGGTGACAGAGGTTTCGGCCAGAGGCCGGAGAGCGATGGCAGAGAGCCTACTCACGCCGGTCACATCAGTGAGCACCGTGGTAAGGGTAACCGTAGCCCCAGCTCCGATGGGACTGGCAATCCAGAAGTGCACGCTGCCAGTATAGTCGCCCGCGCCAGTAGGCAAGTGGTCGGCATAGAGGTCGGTGAAGAATCCGTTTCGTGTCGAGGCATCACCCTGGTTGCGAACAACGGCCTGCACGAGAACTCCACCACCGGGGTTAGGATAGGTGGCTAGGCCAAGCACAGCCAGGTCGGGGGATCCAGTAGCAGGGGGAGTGACAGAATCACCGACTGCTGAAGATGGCTCGTTGGTGATCTCTCCAAAGGCCCCGTAGGGGAATGAGGTGCGGGCCACATTGGACATGCGAGCGTGCTGAATGCGGCCATAGAAGTATTTGTTGTTATTCCGATCGTCGCCACCCAGATAGAGGTTGGTAGACGATCCGGACTCAAGAGGCACAGAATAAGACACGGAATTGTCCTGACTGCCGTTGATGTAGACCTTGATATTGCTACCATCGTAGGTTCCCGCAATGTGATACCAGCGGTTATTCTCAAGACGCGCATTGGAGCGGACAAATCCGTTGTTGCCATTGAGGCGGAGATAGACACGCTCCTCTTGTATTAGGAAGTCATAGACCAGGCCGCTGTCAGTGGCTGACCTGGCCTTGCGAAAAATGGTCTGCTCGCCGCCTTTGACATTAGTAGGGTAGATCCAAGCTTCCAGGGTAATGTTCGAAGCGTTAAACGAATTAGAGCTGCCTAGATTAGCGACGCTGCTCGTGCCATTGAAATCTCCGGCCCAGCCAAACTTGCCCTCGACCCAGCCCATATTCGATGCGGAGCCGGTATGCCCATTTCCTGAGGAGTCGGCAATGCTCGTTCCGCTCCCCTCGGAGAGGTGCCACAGACCCATCGTGTTGCCATCGGTCCCAGGTGGCAGAACATCGTTCACATCACCAGGCGGATTGCTGGCATTTGGGTTGGTGTAGTAGAGCTGGTAATTGGTGCTATCTGAGTCGGGATTTGGCCCAATACCCACTTGCAGGTTGAACCAGATATCAATTCGGTCGCTGCTGAAAGTCTGCACAAAGTGCGATAGCTCGGTCTGGTTGTTGTAGACGATGCGGAAGTCATCCCCTTTGGTGCTCGATTGGGAAGCATTGTAGAGCTCGCTGGCAGTGGGGGTGGTGCTGTTGTCGAAGCGCAGATGGACCGGATAGCCGGCCGGCAGGCTGTGGCTGTCGTTGTTGAGAATCAGCAGGTTGCGTTTGAAGGCATAGCCGGGATCCCACCAATGTGTAGGCGGGGCAGCACTAGGATCTACCCGGGTGCAGGTATCGCCGTCTCCCCCAGGATAAGGCTCCCAGTTGCCAGCGTTGTCTATGGCGCGGGAGCGGAAACAGTAGGTATGACCAGGTTGGCCGGAGAAAATGTCCGCGATCTGGGTGACACCAACCTGCCAGTCAATCCACTCCCCGCGGTCACCATCCTGGTATTGCACATCGTACCACCGGATGCCTGACCGGTCGTCGCTTCCATCCCACTGGACGGTGAACTTGGTTTCCACCGTGGTTGAGGGAAGGGAAGAAACGGCCGAATTGGGTGCCACAGAATCAATGCCAAATTCGGTAGTGGCTTCGGATTCGCCAAGCTCGTTACGGGCAATCACCCGCCAGCGCAACCTCGGGTAATCCGCATCAAATGTGTAAGCGTAGCTAGTCGTGTCAGGACTCAGCGTGACGTTGAGAATCGGATCCTGACCTGGGTCGTCGTGCGTGCTGACTAGCAACTGGTATTCGAGAGTGCGATGATCGGCACTGCCCATGATACTGGGTTCCCAACGAAAAGTGACTGTTCTGGAATTGATCTTGATCCGACCAATAGGGCTTAGAAGGCGCGGCGAACTCGGCCTGCGGCGTCCTAGTGTGTATGTGGCTTCTTTTATGATGATCTGACCATCGTGGAACCCCGTGGCTCGGATGAGATGCGTTCCGTGCCCCAGGGGAAGAGTCCCCCAGGTCGGCCAAGTGTTAGGGTCACCGTAGTCATAGCAGAAGGTTCCAAGATGGTGAATCCATTGCCATTCACCGCTGGCTGAACCATCCGTCGCCGTGTTGGCCTCCAGTTTCAGGCCAAGACCAATGCCTCCGAAGCCACGGACGCAGGTATAGACACGAACCTCCTCGGCAGCCGATGGCGAGCCCGGGCTGAAGACCAGATCATCCATCGTGAGCTCCTGAGAATCAATGTTGAAGTGCCAGGTCTCACTCCAGTTGCTCTCCAGGCCAGTGCCAGTGTCCCTGGCCTTCACATGCCACTGGTAGCCGTAGGGTCCGAGGCCAGGGGGCGTCCAGCAGTCGCTGCTGATCCAGCCGCTCTCGGGGATGTCGTGGCTCTCGTAGATCTGGAAGTAGTACTCTAACCCCGCAGGCGCGCTAGCACACAGGGTCGGCGTGCTGCCGTCGCGAGAGACGTACCAGTTGCCAGGGCTGACGAGGGTGGGCGGATCCGGCCGAGTTCCACCGCCGCTACGAACATCGAAGCGGATGGTGATCTCTGGCCCGGCCCAGTTGCCATCGCGCCAGATGCGCCACCTGCTCTCGTAGGTGCCCTCGCCGGACGGCACCGTGATGGGGTTATCAGCGTAGAAGGTAAAGTCGTAGGTCTGACTGGCGTTGACAGTGCCCACCACGGCGATGTGGGGCCAGGCCCCGTAGAGATTGCCGTCGGTATTGCGCAGCATGTCGCCCCGGCTCTCCAGCAACTGACCTTGATTGACCTTCACCATGACCCGGGGGCGGAAACTCTGGCCCGGGGTGACCACGGACGGATACTCAACGCTCTCGATCTCGATGTCCTCAGTTCCGTCACCTGGCGGCGGTGTAGGCCCCGGCCCGGAGGGCACGACCACAATGACCCATAGGGATCCGCCCGGTACCCATGTGCCATCTCGATTAATAATTTGCCAATCACCCCTGCTGGAAGCATTGGGAACCTGGATGGTGATACTGATGTCCACTTCCTGCGCTGGTGCAGTGTAAGGGATGCTCGCTGGACTCGTGGCTCCCATTTGGTTACCACCAGTGAAAACGAGTTTGTAACTATCCCAGGTGGATGTACCGCTGTTGCGCACCCGCCACGTCTTAACGAGACCCTCGCCAGGTGTGCGCGGAGGGCCGTCATCAGGGAGGGTGACGTCGGAGATGAAGGTGGCGTTGTCGGTGGAGGGAGTCGGTGGTGTCGGATCAACCGGAGGAGGATCATCTGGTTCGGCTGCACAGGCAGGCGAGACAAATGGCCAGCCGTTCACTTCTACTATTGGAACAGTGCTATCAGTCGCTTCATACCAATATGTTAAAGTGTGGTCACCCCAGCCTATCCACAAAGCCTTAGCACAACTAGGCTTCTCAAAAAGGAGAGTCCCATCCAACTCGACTTCGGTTACACGCGAATCACTGGTCTCAATGAGGTAGTACCAATAAGGAATCCAGAGATTAAATGGTTTGTCGTGGGTAAGAATAGCATTATAGCTTGTGACACTGCCATTCTTTGTGACCGTTTGACCATCAAGAGGATTTGGCTTAATTGAATACTCCGTTCCATCAATGGTCTGTCTCACACCCATATGAATGTGGGCACCATAAGGAGGGCATTCTGAGGGCAAACCAGTCCGACCTACGGTGCCAAGTGCATCCGCTGAGTTAACATGGTCATCAAGATTCACCAGCACGCTATCTAGATGAAAAAAATGTGCCTTGACACTTGAATTGTCATCAAACTGAATCTTGACAGCTTTCCCGCCACTCCATAGACCAGGATCATAATGTCGCGCCATCACAATAGTTCCAGGTGCGGGAGCCAAGAGAGCCTCACCAAGATCTTGGTTACAAGAAGTACCTGACTTATTCCAATCAACTGCGTAGTAGTCGTTATTCTCGTCATTGTGCTCACCCTCTCTGTAAAAACTACCGCGGGCAACCCACGTGTCGCCGTAAGCCCATGGTGCGTGTAACGAGACAGGGGAGTCCTGATCCAAATGCTGACCAGCGTGAACGATAACGGTGACGCAGAAAAGCAAAATACCACTAATGGCCAACAGGAGAAATCGAAGAAGATTATTCACTCTGAAGTCTCCTTATACAGCTAGCTACTGAATTGCTTCACACGAACATGCTTTTAAAAGACCAGATTAGGGCTTAGTAGAGACAGCGCGCAGAAAACTCAGGTCTACTCTAGCGGTCTGAAGCTTTGAAGAATAGTGTTCACGATATCTAAGTAATTGGAATTTTCCGGGAAAATTAATATGCGAAACACGGAATCTTTCCAAGGTAAGTAGATTGTAATTGCACGCTCTATGGATTTCATTTGAAGAAACTCTGAGTTAGTTTCTATCCTTTTCACTCCAGAAATGCCTGCTATCGTAACCAGAGACTCAGAAAAAACCCGTTCCTGGTCGTAGCTTTGTAACCAACTCTTCAGGTCAGGCTTTTGTCTGGCTGGAAAGGTAATGATGTTAATCCGAACATGTTCCGGATCGTCTGGTGAGGGTACAAGCCTATACTCAGAAATGTCAGAATCCGTTAGGTCTGTTCCGTTCCCTGGGGCGGTTGCAGGATAGAGAAACCACCCAGGAGGGTACTTGATTTCATAACCATCAAACTCATTTTTGTACACCTTCCACCCCGCCGCTGAACCGGTTTTGCCAGCAGCAGGTTCAGATATGGGAGGAGGAGATTGAGAATCTGGCTTTTGTGGTTGGCTGGCAGTTTGTGGAGGTTGTTGGGTACGGGAAGCAAGAAGAGCATTAAAGAAGAAAGCCAGGGCCACAAAAACCCCTACCCCTAGAGCCGTCTTTAGGATTTTACCAAGGTTTTGTCTTACTGCGTCCATGGTGCTTCTTTTCCTGACCTTCCGCCTATAACGAAAAAGCCGATCGCGAGAAAGGGTTTTCATAACTTGGCTATAATTGTAGCAGAGCCCTATGGCATTGTCAATCTAGGCCACCAGATTTGCGCCTTCTATCTTACCTTGTGTTCTTTTATCCTATCTCCCGCCCAATCTCTTTTAGACAGCCAAATAGAAAAGGTTCAGAATCTCCCGGCAAGACATGCCCACTTTGTGTAGTTCCTCTACCTCCTCGGTGGTAAACACCCGTCGGTGAATAAACCATTGCCAGGTCTTGGTCTGTTTTCCCAGATCCATAGCCGGGTATCGACCAATCTCAAAAAAGCCCTTGTCAGTCATCACTAGGGAATAGGTAACGCAGTCAGCAAAACCGCCGTAAGCAAGAGGAGTCGGGTCGAACTCTATCACCTGATGAGCAGTCTCATCCCCCTGTTCAACCAACCTGGTGGGATTTAACAGCCCCTCCCGTAGAGCTTGTTCGGCTTCGTCAATATTTTTTACAGGCAAAGAAAAGCCCAGCCCCTTTGCTTTTTCCTCATCAACCCTAAACTCCACGTCTTTGAGTTTTCTCTGGAATTGATACTTTGTCTCCGGGTCGTTCATCGCCCGGATCACAGCATCCAGCTCCTCGACAAAGGCTTTGGGGTCGGTGATTGGTCTAAACTCAAGCTCCTTTCCCATTGGGGATATTATAACACCTCCCTGCAACCGGCGGGGCTGGAAGGGCTTCCGCGGCTTCTCTCCTGGTCTGTATCCTTCAGAGAGCTCTCTTCTTTTCTCCCTTTTCGATCACCATTAAGGGGGTAAATCATCCTGAGGGGTTTGTTGAAATAGGAAGCTGCTGATAGAATGAGCGCGTGCTCTACGTTGTTGAAGTTGAGTAAAGCAGGAGGGGACTTGACAAAGACCTAGAGATTTGTTAAAATGTACATAACATGCAGAATGTACAGAATAATACCACATATCTGGAGAGGCCAAAGAGTCTGATGGAGAGAGTACTAGGGATTACTAAAGCCAGAGAGAAATTCACCAGTATTGTTGAGCAAGTGCAATATCAAGGAGATAGCTACATCATCAGCCGTCATGGGAAACCTGTGGTTGCCGTGGTGCCCATTGAGGTGTACAGAAGCTGGACCCGCCAACGCGAGGAGTTTTTTGATCTTATTCGCCACATGCAACAGGAGGCCAATCTCACCCCTGAGGAAGCTGATCGCCTGGCCGCTGAAGCGGTAGCGGCCGTTCGCGCTCAAAGCTAAAGATTCCATGATTGTTGTTATCGACACCAACGTCATCGTCAGTTCCCTCTTATCTCCTGGCGGACCCCCAGCCGAAGTCATCAACAGATGGGAAGCTGACCGGTTTGGGGTCGTCATCTCTCCGCCGCTTCTTAGCGAGCTGGAGCGGGTCCTCAAATACCAACGGGTTAGAAAGTACTACAAAAAACCTCAAGAGACAGTTACCGCCCTCCTCAAGCGACTTAAGGCAGTTGCCACTGTTGTTGATCCCCACTTCACCTTAGATGTCATCAGAGAAGACCCTGTTGATAACCGTGTGCTGGAGTGTGCCATTGCCGGTGGCGCTTCCTACATCATTACCGGGAACGCTCATCCCCTCAAGCTGAAAGAGTATCAGGGGGTTGTCATTTTGAATCCTGTGGAGTTTCTCGCCTTGGTTAAGTTGGGGAAATGAAGGACACCTTTCACCTCCGCCCTCGCCCCTTATAATCCCACCCCCGCCTGAAACTGGCCTTTGGCCAAATCAAAGTCTCTTTTCTCTTTGCGTATGCTGACCAGCCAATCAATGGCCAGACCAATGAGCCGGTCCAGAGCTTGACGCTCCTCTCGGGGAAAAGGCAGGACCTTAGAAAAGCGATGTTCCAAGTCATCCCCAGGGAGGTATTAAAACTGCTAATCTCGAGAAGTAGACTATAGAAATTCATTGGCTAGTTGCTTGATTGCTGCGGCGTTGGAAATGCCCCGCTCCAGCGCCCGAAAGTTGATAACGTCATGAACACCAGCCGCTGAACATCTCGGCTGGTTGCACCCCCATAATCCGCTCTCGGGATTAACCCATAAGCTGGGCGAATGGTCATTGTGAAATGGACACAGACCAACGAGAGCGTTCTTTCCACCAGGTCGCAGCTTGACTCCAGCCACGTTCATCTCATCCAGAATAGATCGCGCTGCTTTGATCCGGGCAATAACGCCACCACTCACCGGCATACCTCTTTTCCGTTTCCTGAACGCAGTTTCCGTGGGAGGGTTCTTGCAGCCATCACGCTCTTTTGTGCTAAAGGCTTCGCTTAGAAAGGGGAAAAGCAGGCGCGCTCTTTCTCCATCGATAAGGGCAATGGGAGCATCATTCACAACCCGATAGACCACACCTGAAGGGTGGACAGAAGGTGAAACCATGCAGACCCCATTCGTTTTGAACTCGCACCCATTCCCGACCGCCGAGATTAGACCTTCTGCGACAAAGAACAAGTGGTAGCCCCGCGCTGTTTGCTCGATAAGTGTATCCACCAGCGCACCGGTCGTGTCGCACCACGCCTCGTAATCCTGCACGTTGTCCCAATCGCCAATGGCCAGCCCTGCATCCCTACCCAGCACGACGCCCAGGTTAGCATTGGTATTCAGAAACCACTTGCGTGCAAAGGTGACGTCGGTAATGCGGGCTTTTCGCGATCCATAACCCGGTTGTAATTCTTTCGACTGTGGCTTTAGCGGCACAACTCCGACCCCGTGATTTAGCCACCAGCAGGCTCGCTCATATCGCTCTTGCCTCAAATCGTGTCCAGTGTACCTATGTGTCATTATGCAATCCTTATGTAAGTTTATTGACCTTATGGAGCGCAAGAGGGGTAATCCAAAACGCCCTAAAAGGCGGTTATCATTCTCTGATCCGTCCTGGAAAGCCCACAGGTAACTGAGCTAGTCTCTGGTAAAAAGTGATACTGGTTCTCGCCGTCCTACCTGCCACCAAAAAGGCCCAGTCAAGATGTTACCGGTCTTAAGCTGGTCAAAGGTCACAAACAGAAAGATCCTGGCTCCAGCTCTGGCCACCTGTTTCGTCTGGCGCATCAGGTTTCTCATCCTGACTCCACCAGTGGTTACCACCAACCAACGTCCAGAGTTATCGCCGAATCGAGCCTTATACTCCGGGCTCTTGATGTAGGCCAATCCCGGCGCAACCTTTTCCCGGCCGAACCTAGGGTTAGCGTGGGTTGCGTTATCCCGCTCCAACAAGAACCGGGCCCGGGCTAACAAGCCCTGGGCCAGACGCCGCTTGTCCACGACCACAAAGTAGCTATCTGGATAAACACGCTTGTTTACCCGCCGCACCGTTCCGTCGAAGCCTGTAATCTGGTATTCCACAGTGTCTCCATCAGAGCGAAATTCACCCTCGTTGATCCACTCTTCCAGGCTTAATGCAGGTACCTCCCTGGCCGCCTGCTCAACGGCCAACCGAAAGTCAACCACGGCCAGATCATGCGCAAGTTGAAGCCAACGAGGCTCCCGCATCCAGCGGATCCCCTGGTCGCGCAATTGCTTCGCCAGCCTGCGCATCTGGTTCTCGCCCTGGTTGGCGGGTGGGCTTACCACTACATTGTTTTGGCCAGCAATCCAGATGACCCCTTTCCAATCCAACCAATAGACAGGTTCAGGGATGGGTTGAGTCTTTCGTTGGTGGCTGGTGGGCCTAGCGAGATAGCCGTCGTTAACAAGCTTCGCCAGCCGCTTCAGCACCGCCCGCAAGGTTGCGTCTGGCCAGAACATGTGCTTCAGATGGCAGCGGGCCAGCACCCCACCGTACTCATAGATTGCCGACAAGATTGCACCATCACGTTCTTGAAACCGCATAAGACCACTCTACCATATCACTCGCCCCAAAACCTGGGGGTGTCGCTAACCTCTAATGCCGCAGGTGAAAGGCCGGTAACCAGGCGCTGATGGCGCGCCGCAATCTCGTTAAGCACCTCTCTCACCGGTCTACCCCGGCGTTTCATGAGCAGCTCACGGGCTTGGGCTACCAGTTCCTCGTTGGGGTAAAGCCCGCGGTCGAGTCCGTCAATCGAGACCCGCCGCAGTGATGCCCGCAGGTCTCCTTCACGCTGGGGTGCTCGCACGAGAAACTGAAACTTCCCCAGGTCCATAAACTCGTAGCTGTTCAGCAAGGTTTGCTCCTCTGGGGTAAACTCCACGGGGCGATAGTCGACTACAAAGGGGCCAAAGGGACCACCCATCCAGATCGGCTCGTACCGCTTGACCTTATAGGGCTGGTAGCGGCAGAAATAGTTGGCCAGGTATTGGGCCGATTCGGGGTCGGTCTGGACGCCAATCATTTGCGTGCCCATGGCCATCAGACATTTTTGAATGCGAATGCTATTAAGCTGGGGCAAGTTTTGATGGGCGATGGTCAGATACACACCGTAATTCCTGGCCACCACGCTAACCAACTCCTCAATATCCTCGGCCATGACGGATTGCTCCTGGCCAAAACCAAGAAGCTGCGTGATCTCGTCAATGAGAAAAGCCACCGGCTGGCGGCGGCCCGCCACGCCTCTGTGTTTGAGGTAGTCAACCAGGAAGCGAAAGCACCAGAGCAACTTAAAGCGTTTCCTCGTCGCATTTTGCTCATGACGAAAATCCAGAAGCACTACCTGTCTCTGCTTCACCACCTGGTCCCAGGAGATACTTGGCTCTGAAGCACCAAAAATGGCCCTTGTCGTCGGGTCAGCTGAAAATGGCTGTATCTTTGTCAAGAACGACTCGCTGCGGCGGGCGCGCACGTTATCTTGTAACCCTTCAAGATCCCGAAAAAACTCGACCGCTGGCTTGACTTCAGGGGAGAGAGAGAGGGCTCTCTCAAACCGACCCTCCCACCGCTTGGGATGGCGAATCAGATCTTCAGCCTCGGTAATCTGGTAGCCTAGAGATGCCAGGAGAATACCGCTCCACGTGCCCAGGTTGATAATGGCGTTAAGGCCCATCACACTGGCGGTTTTCAAGTATGGGTCAAGTCGCTCTACTACCTCCACGTACCTTTGGGCGATATCATAGAGGCTGTCGTCTTCACTCAGGCGGTAGTACAGTGGAAAGGCCGGCACATAGCCTCCTTTTCCGCTCATATCCGCGTAGACTACCCGTTTCCAGAGGGATTGCTGTACTTCACGGGGCAAGCGGCTAAGTTTGTCAAAGAAGTTATCTACCACCCCTCCGGTTGGGTCAATGACCACGGTCGGAATGCCATATAAGAGCAGTTGCCACGTTAGACACCGGCCTAACCAGCGTGACTTGCCCGCGCCCGCCTCAGCCATCAGGTGAATCTTGTTAAGAAGGGCGTCCAATAAAAGCGAAAGCAGGCGGCGCTTGGGTTTGGACGGTGGAGGTTGTGGCTTTAAGACCGGGGCTCCCGGCAAAGAGGGCGGCGTGGGGAAAGGAACAAGCGCCCGCATCCCCTTACTCCTCCTCTCCAAGGAAGACTTGCGGAATCTGAGGCGGTGGCGGGGGTATAAAAAGCATCGGCGGTGTGAGGGATAACTCCAAGATGCGCAACTGGTTGTAGGCTTGCTCGTAAACTTGGAAAAGGCAGGTATGCCCTCGGTTGCCAAGGTGGTTGCGATGCCTCTGGGGCACGGCGGAGCGCCAATCGTGCCACTTGTCCTGGAGCAAGATTTTTGCTTGATTTATGCTAACGATACTGGGCTCTTGGGAGACGCTTTCCAATAAGCCGTTTACCCACTCTGAGAAAATTTGAGCGGGGGGACAAAGAATGACGGGCTCCTGGAGTTCAAAGTCGTCAAACCGCCCCCAAAGAGCCTCGAAGAAAGGTTTTTGGGTGTCCATCTGTGCGCCTTCTTAACGTCAGGAGGGAGCAGATACTCACTCCCCCCTCACTCTTACTCTCCACTGCCGAGCAACCGTTGCAGGAAACCGGCGCGCCGCTTGGGTTCGAGCGGTGGCTCAGGTTCGGGTGGTGGATAGGGCGGGCGGTGGATCTCTACGCCAATACCCGTCGCGCTGACATCGACCACCCCCAGCAAATGCTGCGCCAGCAACTGTATCTGGCGCTCACTAAACTGGTCAGCATATGCCTGGTGCTGCTGGCTCCGTCCTGACCGGTCTTTGATCTCCACGATAAAGCTCGTGGTCTCGTCAAACGTCAGGCTGGCGTGCTGGTGGATCTCGCCGATCTTGCTTGCCCCAAAGCGGGCCTTGGTGGATATGATGTCGATGGCCAATCGCTGCTTGCGGGTTCTTCAGTTAGCCGTTTCTCATCTTTGGTAAGCACCCGGCGAAAAGTCCAGGGCACCAAATTGGCATTGGCGGTACTAAAGTCCGACGCCAGCGGCGCCAGGTCCAAGACGTTGTCATCCCTTTTTCTTGCCATGGGGTCACTTCCTCCTCGCGTCCGTATGGGACGTACTCGTGCAGCTGTTCAACAGGTGCTGCACTTGCTGCAACACAAAGTCGTTACAGACCCGGTCCATCTCTTGTCGGGCTTCCAGCCCGATGACGTGGATGTTCTCTAGGGGGTCTTCCTGCGGTGGGCTGCTCGTGAGACATGTGAGCAAAAGTCCCATAATGAGGATCAGGGCAACCAGAAGAAAGATGGCAATGAAGTTCATCGGCAACCTCCAGCTCCCTTTAGCCGCTCAACAAGAAGGACCGCACGTCATCGATGAGGCTTCCATTGCCCATGGTCTCAGGAGCCCGGTGCTGCTCTTCCAGAATCTGGCAACCGGCTACCTGGCCCACCTCCAGCATCCGCTTCAGAAATTCCTCGGCATCGTGCTGATAGGCTGCCTCCTCCTCGGGCGAAATGTTGCCTGCGGCGATGTGCTTCCGCAGTTGGGCGGTGACTGCCATCGTCGTGTGCATCTTGAACTCGTTGTACGCGTAGGTGTCGCTCAGTTCATCCATGGCGGCTTTGGCGACGGTGGCGATGTATTGCATCCGGCCGAGCTGTTTAGCCAATTGCCTCTGCGGCAGTCTCAGTGCTGGAAACTGCTTTTGCCAGACAGTGAGACCTTGGTCTTTCACGTCACTCATGGTCAGAACTCCTTTCTTCGTTGGGATTACCGGTGAGCAGCCAACGAGATGGGTGGTCACCGGCTTGGCTTTGCCGTAGGGGGGTTATAAGGGACGGGGAACGAGAATAAAACCGCTGACTGCGGTGGTCAAGCGGCTCGGCTTTAACATCAATGATGATGGGGTCGGCGTGTGAGACTTCCCAATGCCACGTCTTAGCGCGTCTCCTCCGCCTGCGGAAGGCAAGCGAAAAGAGCCGCCGCCCAAGCCACCGACCCCCGCGAGCCAGCACACGGCAAGGCACCCACAACAACCGGCGCCGCCGTGGAGGTTTGGGAACTCGCTCCAACTGCTGCATCATGTGACTTACCGCCAGCACAGCGATGGCTTCCCGGTAGAAACGCTCGCTGGCGATGATGTCTCGTTGGAACACATCAATTTCTTCTTGAATGGTGGAATTGAATTGCAGCATATGTTCTTCTCCTTTTGCGTCTGCTGCTGCGATGTGTGCAAGGAAGCACTTGTGGGAATAAGACTCAACCTATAGGTATTATACTCCATATTTGACTACCTGTCAAGTGTGTGGTATAATACTCAAAGACAGCCAGCAAAGAGTAGAGAGATAAAGTGGAGAAGTTCGCAGACCTTCTAAGAGAAAACAGACAACGTGCCCGGCTAACCCAAAAAGACCTAGCTGAAAGGGTTGGTGTAGACCACAGCTATATCAGCAAGATCGAGCGGGGGATATATGCTCCTCCTGCCCGTGACAAAGTACTGGCAATAGTGGATGTTCTAGGCATCACCAATAGGGCGGTGCGAGCCTACTTCCTATTGGCTGCGAGTTGTGCCAGTACAGACGATCTAGAGGGGCTCTATGGAGAATCACATGCAGAGGATACTGGAGATAACATCCTTCCCTTCGCTGCTGCCGCTTTCCACTTTCCCCAGCCTGACCAATTGGAGGAAGAGGCTGTATTGGAGAAGATACGCCAGTTGCTACGATTTGCGGGATTGTCTCGTGAGCAACGTGCGGAGTGCATCGAGCTCATCCTTTCGTTTTTGGCCTGGGTAGAGTTCCGGATAGGGAGAGAGATTCGTGAACCACAAGGAGAACAGTCAACGAGAATGGGGGCAGGATCACCCGCTCTTTAGAGTTGGGACCTTCCATCTCCCAGAAGCCACAAGTCGGTCGAGTCTACCGGTTGAAGGTTACTATAATCCAGTACCTGGTTAGCAGTAGGAGAAGAAATGGTGGACATGAAAGGAACCGATCAATACGGCCTCACGGAGCGCCATCCTCTCTTCCGAATCGGAATACTTCATCTACTGGATGTCAAAGATCAAGAGCGAGTGCGAATCGTGGGTTTTTACAACCCGGTGATCGATAGCGTCTTTCTCGCCGATGCCAATTATGAGGTTGAGCAGCACGAAGTAGCTCATCGGGTTTTTGCTGTTGGACTTGGTGGCTTTGACGTTTTGCGTCGTCTTGCAGGGTTTAGCTATATACTCCTCTATGCCCTTTTCAACATAGCAGCAAGAGAAAAGGTCCAGTTTGTTGGGAGAAACCTGAAGGCATTGAGGTATGTAGGTTCTCCCTCGTGCGGACCCTTTCTCGACGTCCTCATCGATCGCTTGAAGTTCGTCGAAGGCCTCTCTGCTATGTGCTTTCGTGCTTTAACACCAGTTGCCGAGATCGCTGCGATAGATTGTGCTCCTGGCAAATGGGACCACAAGTGGATTCCGCAGCGCATTCCGAATACGGATCCATCAACACGGAAAAGGAAAATCGACCTTATTGATGCTGTAGCACGCCAATTTCCTAAGGACTTCGGCGGGTACCAGCTGCAGCATGGCAGCTTTCAAACGGCCTTTCGCACCGTGTGGGAAGCCTACAGTTCGATTGAGAACCCTGACATCGCTAAGGCATTGCTGCGCTGGGTTATGAGCGCAGCTGTTCTACCTGATGATCCCAGTGACCCAAGCAACTACATGGTAACAGACACTCTGGCTATGATTCTGACCAATGCACCGACTGCTCAAAAAGGGGGCAAAGAGGCTCTTGTCCTTCTCACCCTCATGACGCGCGCAAATAGAGACCAGGTAGACGCCTTGCTTGAGTGGTTGGCTAAAGATATACTGCGTGACATTCCAGATGAATACCACATTGTAGGTTCGCTTCCGCAGCTTATCGAAGACCTGTTATGGTCTAGCCACCCTGGTGTCAACGCAATCCCGCTTTTCCCGGGTCTACGACATACTTTCGAGATGCTGAATGACCCACGTAACGCTCTACTGGTTTTTCGGATTAACAATGATGGCAAGCGACTCGTATCACTCAACCAAGGCTACCAACGAGTCCTACAAATGGGATGGCTTGTTCAGCGGCCTCGAGCGCAAGAGGTGGATTCCTTTAACCAATGGCTTGGAGAAGACATTTTAGAGGAGCTTGCGTACTCCGAAACGATGCGCGGAGAGCCACTCGGGAACCCAGATGTGCTAGACATCCAGCATTCTACGATGCGACTTGATGAAGACAACCAACTAGTGTTAGACCTCCCTGATGGCCGGAAACTGTATCCTGATAGACCGTCTGGCCCCCCAGTGATTAAAGAAGATTGGTGGGCAGCACTCGCGTTCTTGGAGACACTGCGTCAAGCTCTCGTCACTGACCTCCCAGTCAAATGTCCGTTTCTCGACTGGAAAGGAGTGAACTGCAAGGAGGAATGCCAAATAAGGAGATGGATTCGGAGGCTTAGTGAAGACAGTGAGCTAACTGCACAAGATGCTGTATGCTCGTTGTAAACGGTGGTTACCTATCCTTCTTATCGCCATTCCCCTCTCCTTCATCGGGCGGAAAACCATGCACACATATAGACCCATAGAAGATCAATGGGAGGTCTCTAAGACCCAATTCAATTTCATCAGGTAACCTGCTCTGCGAATCAAATAGCTCCTGTTGAGCGTTATTAGATCCTCTTGAGAGCCGTAACTCATTGGCCTGTCCGACATCCGGCACTCGTCGTTTATCAGGATCACTCCGGTCGGGTTCCCCTTCAATCCTACATGGCATTGTAAAAGCATTATAGCAGCTGGTGTCAACTAACTCAACCCTCACGATTATGTTCGTGATGAGAACGGGTGGTGACCAGAACAACCAAATCTCACCGGAAGGATAATCTGGTGTCACGAAGACCTTTTCAGCGAGTATTTGTGTTTTGTTTCAATACTCATCGGGGAGCAGAATTGTGGTCACACTCCTATCCCACTCGGTGATCACCCAGACTTTGACACCGGCATGTAGCTTGTAAGCAGAAAAGACCCTAAATCCTTTCTCAACCGACAGCTCGTTTTCTGCTTTGTCCTCATCAGGTAAATCCCCCCAGTCACCGGTCACATGGCGGGCAAGGAGTTCAGCGGGGAGTTGACCAGCGTCCCTGAGCGCCTGCAATGCTCCCGGTGTTCCAACCACCTGACCGAGGCGAAAACGCGGCCTTGGATCGCTGTCCTCATCGCCGGGTTGTCGGCTTTCCCCTGGGGCACGTGGTTCTTTTTCCCTCATAATGATATGTTTTGACAAGTCTGCTAGGCTCTTTCCACCTCTTGGGTGGTTTTTATTTGACTAGCATGCTATAATATATCCAAAGTGCAACCGAACACTGCCACGCATTGGTGGGTGCCCGCAAGGGATAGGTTGTTCCCCCTATACCCAAGTTTGACTTGGTGACGGGGGTTTTTATTATTCAAAGTTCTTTGATATACCCCTCTGCTTTCGCTCTCTCCAGTATTGCTACCATCTCCTCTTCACCGGAGAGCGCAGCACGAACAAAACCCGCTATTGCGTCTGCCAACCGCATCAGAGCGTCACTCTCTTCTTTACGAACTCCTCTGACTTTCTCTGTCCTGAGACGCAGATGGCGCAGTTCTTTCCCAAACCACTTAGTTTGTGACTTTCGCAGTCCATCGACAAAAACCACCGCTTTATAGTTCCCTTCGATATGGGCGGTTATGGCCCGTGCAGTGGTAAGAACAGTAGCAGAAAGATAATCGGTCGTGTAGCGGTATACGGCGTAGCTGAGCTTGCCTTTGAGTGCGGAGACTTTGAGAATGCTACGGATGTATGCCGTCCTTTGTCCTTTTCTGGCTTTCATCCACTTGCGCCGGCCCTTACCAGTTGTACGCTCGATCTTCTTTAGTTGCTCTTTGAGTTTGTCCCGCTCAGCCTCCGCAAGCACTACGGAGACAATAAAGAGATCACCTTTGGTATCTTGCCCTGTCTCATCTACGTAGCAATACAGTTTCTGCATACCTGTATTCTACAGGAATGTGAGGCTGAATTTCAAACGAGGAAATCAAGACAGAGAGTGGACAGCCAAATATGGGCTATTGGCATACAGTGAAGGGTGCCGGATATCCTCTGCCAGAAACCTCAACTGGCGCTTCACCTTCTTCTTGATCGAGGTGGGTAGCTTCTTGTATAACTTCTTGAACCGATCAGTCCTCTTGAGTTCTCTCATGCATCAAGGTCAGTAATCAGTTCATCAATATTACGGAATTTTTTAACCCGACCGGCTGCAATATCTTCATCGGCTTGCCGTTCCCACTGTTGCCATTGTTTAGTCCAGTACCATGCCTGGTCATCAGCAATGTTCTGTAGTTTCAACCCAGCTTGGCGGCGAAGCTCCCGAAATAATCTGACCGTTAACCTCCCCTATGCTTCGAATTGTGGCACAAGCGACGCTGGAATAGAAATAGTGGATTGCGACTGTTTCGCCATAGCCAGAACAGTGTAGCAAATTTGTCAATGCAAAATCCAGGGGTGAATACTCAAAGGGAATCATTTTGCGCAATCGGGGGGTGGGTGGGATCCGCTGCCAGGAGGGACAAGTAGCCCTCCTGGCGGTCTCCACTTACTTGGAGTTCTTGGTGGCTGTCGGTTGTGAACCGAACTGCACACGGTCAGCAATGACCTTGAAGCGACCCTTGGCGTTCACCTGAACCCGGCCATCGACCAGGACCTGGCGGCCCTTAGTAACGAACTTGGCCACGGCCTCGCGGTGATCACCGAACACGATAATGGGAAAGAACGTTGTGCGGTTCCTACCGTCACTCACTCCTACACTAAATGTGGTGTAGATTACGTTCCCCTTCTTGGATGTCAGGCGCTGAGGGTCATTGGTAGCGTTGCCAACCAAGATGAGTCTTTGGTAGTTCATAGTTTATCACCTCCTTTCTTGCGGCTCCTGAATTTGTTCTTGGCGGGGCCTGCCTCCGCTTATCAGAGCTACTGCACACCCGCCGAGCGCAGTCAAGGAGGGAACCCTGGGAGCGCAGCGAACCAGGGGCGAAGGCCTTTACAAGCGAAGGCAGGGTGTGCTATCCCCCCAGGCTCATGGGTGGGAGAGCCTGGGGAAAGGGGGGCAAAACAGCACGGAGCCAAGTTTGGCTTGGCGCAGTACCTTATTACCGATTGCGCAGAAACAAAGAATACCTTACGCCAGTCTCCTAAACAGCCACGACCTCGTATGGTGGCACTGCCGGATCGAGGGATGGCCCTTGGTTGTCTGCCGCCAGGGTTTCCTGCACATTTCGCTCAGCCTCGGCGTACGGTATGCCATACCGGGCCGCACTCTCGCAACGAATTTCTTCTACCTGCTCATCAGTGGCAGTATAGGGGGGGATGGTAATGGTTCTCAAGCTGACCACCCGGCCATCCTGGCCGGCCACGGTTGCCTGACGAGCGTGTTGGAAGCGGAGGCGATCAACCCATTGTTCCCACTGCTCTGGGAGAGAAGAAAACAGCTCGTGCTGGGTCTCGGTCTTAGGATCTCGCTTCACCGCCTCGGCGTCCACGCGGCCAATCTGCTTGGCAAAATACTCAGCATCGCGACGGCCAATCCCAAAAATGACTTTGGTTTGCACATTGGATAGAGCTCCCAACATCCGGGGGGTGAGCTGGGATAAGTCCTGGTGGGCTACGGTCATGCTCATGCGGAATTTGCGCCCCTCGGAAAAGACGTGAGCTAGGGTTTTGACTGACCCCTCATTGGCCACATATCCGGCAAACTCATCAATCGTCAGATTCCACAGCTTGCGGTTTTGTCGCCGCCGCATGGCCAGCTCCAGGCCAGTGACCACCAGGCTTCCAATCAACCGGTTAGTCTCACCATCCGAGCGTCCCAGGTCAAGAAGCAGGATCTTGCCCTCGTCCATGATCGCCCTAAAGTCCAGGTGGTTGGCCCGCTGGCCCAACATGAGTCTCAGCCTGGGGTTAAGGCTGAAGGCGCCAATCTTGTTCAGCGTGCTCTCCCGCATCAGGGGCGCTTCCCTCCCCCATTGGTCATAGCGGTCGTGGAAAAACTCGACTACTTGTGGCTCGGTCACCCTCTCCAGACACTGCTCTCGAAACTCGGTATTGGTGAGTAAGCGTGGCATGTGCATCAGCGTAAGGCCGTTTTCGATGAGCACAATCAAGGCCGCAGTCACCACGTTGGAAAAGTGCGGCGCTTCCCTCAGACACTCTGGCCAGGTTCGCCGAAATGCTTCTAGCACCGCTGCCGCGATGTCGTATGGGTGTCCAGCTTGAGTTGCCAGGACATTGAAGGGGATGACATAGTCTGTGCGGGCCGGGTCAACGTAGATCAGTCGGTTGCGGATATCGAGGCTAGTAAGGACACCTCGGGTAATAAGCAACCGAAGCAGGTCATCTATCAAGAGGGAGTGTGGGTCGATCAAGCCACAACCCCGTCCAGCGGCAATATCCTGATAGAGGCAATACTCCAGCAGCTTGGATTTACCTTTGCCCGACATACCAATGACATAAAGGTGGGCGGTGCGGGCTGATGCAGGCACTCGAAAAAGTGGCGAGATGGGAAATCTCCACAGGCGTCCCAAGACTAGGTCGCCACGGTTCTGGTGCGATAACAAGGGCAGGTGTAACATATCACCCACCTTATCAAAAATGGGGGGATAGCTCAAGTGAAATAGGAGACAGATGCAGTTTACCAGGAAGTAAACCAAACAAAATCAGTCGAATGAGGTGTTAGTGCGAGGGGACGTCGGATGGCTACTGTGGTCAGCGCATGGCAAAAGGAGAAGAACCCCCCTTCCCTTGGAAGACAAGTAGGGAATCTGCGAATTCTTTCTCATTTGGCACACTGATAGACTTGTGGAGGGCAGCCGCCGAGTCTGTTTCCCCCGGAAGCATCCTCGCGTAACGTCCAACCATATGCAGGGCAACAAAGTCCTCACTATCAGGCTCGGAGGTCGAGTCAACGATCATTATACCGTAGAGTTCTGAGTCGTCCAAGGCAGTGGCTTTGACAAAGTGCCTCACTTCGGTAACCCACACATAGCGCGGCATATGAGTTCCTCGATACAAACCCGCAAGGCGATTGTCAAGCTCGGGGTTGAGTCTCTCCTTGAAGTCGTTTGAGGAAACAAGATATGTCCTCAGTACTGATTGCGATGGAAGTCCTTGCACGTCAAACGACTCAATTGCCCTCTCGACTATCGACCACGCTTTTTCTTCCGCTTTCTCCGCGACTAAGGAAACCCTTGGTGGTAGGGGGACTGTTATTCCAGTCAAACTAATACCTGAGTACTTATCGCTCTCACGCTGACATTCATCTTGAGTCAGACTGCGTGTGCACCAAGATATAGTGATTGGCAACCGAGCAAACCTTTTGCCCTCTCGCTCAGTGAGCTTCATCTCCAAATACGCGCCCAGACGGTCATCATGGACAAAGAACGCGGTGACTAGCTCGGAGCTTTGCATATACAGCCGATGCCTTGACGGCATAAACTCACTAGCAGCCGCGGACCGAAGACCTGTAGCCACTATCGCGTGTCCTACCTGGGGACTGCGCAACCCCACATGCAAGATCGGGGCAATACCCGAGTCCAGATACTTGGACAGCAAATCCCCTATCCGCGCTCCTCGTCTGGCCTCGTAGTTTGCGCAGTTGAATCCCAGTTTAGTGATGGCACGCACGATTTCCCTCGCTGTGAGGCCCATCCCGTTGACTGGTCGACCATCAAGTCCCAACTGTATACCAAGTGCGACATCTGAGATCTCCGTGGGTGAAGGGTCTGGGTGGGTCCGCAGACTGCTAGACATAAGCGACAGCGCCATCCAGACTGCAGATGTTGCGCAAGCCGCAACCCTCCTATCGCGCTGGTAAAAAGGCGCTCCAAAAGCTTCTAGCGCATGACCGACAAGATTTACTTTGAACCCGGTTCGGAAGGGAAACGTGTCACTTGAGATGGCCCCCAATGGCGAGACCACCATTCTGCCGAGGGCCCGATCGCGTGGTACACGCCTTAGCACACAGAAGCCCCGGTACGATCTCTGAAGATCTTTCGTGGTACTTCGAGATATTAGCATCCCCTCCGAAACCTCAGAAGAGAAAAGATGCATGCGGATGCAATTGCGTTCAAAGTACCTAAAGGAACGAGCGTATGCACGGGCATACGCTACAGATTCATATCGATCAACGTAATCACTTTCGACAACGACTGTCGAAATAGGGGGCCCATCATATTCGTTTGCCAGTACCAGATCGGCAAGATGCTTGGCAGGTAGAGACTCCGAGTGATCCCGGATGTCCAGCAGGTTGATGAATTCCTCTTTCTGTTTAGGCAGTTGGAGAACTGCAATCCCAGGAAGGTAGTAGGAGTCCATCCGGGAAATCAACATTATGATATACTCAGGGGTATAACATCCGTATTAGAGCTGGGATCAGACAACAAATGAAGACCTAGGGGCTAGGCTCCAATGATCAAATCCTGACGCGCTTTAGGCGCGAAGCGAGCCTTTGCTACTGCCCTCCAGGGCGAAAAAGAAACCACAACGTCCTCAAATGGATGACTGGATAGCAATGACTGCCATCTTCTATATGCCGCGCACAGGATGTCGATGGGAGACCTTACCCGTTGGAGGCCAGTAGTCCCGTCTGTCAGTCTCCGGCTGAGCTGGGATTCTCACTGAGAAGGCGCTACTGGGATTCTAGATAGGAAACTGACTGACGAAACATGATCCTGTGCACAAAAAAAAGATACCTTTCAAGGTATCCCTTCTATCCAGGTTCTGGTCGGGATGCTTCTAGACATCGATTGACATATCCAACAACCTACCAGTCGCTGGAGGATATTCCTCCTCAAGTTGCACCAAACGCCTCTGCAGCTTCGCTTGGTGTTTGTCGACAATATCCCGTATCTCGTTGAGAGATCTTGTCATCTGACCAGAACTGATATTCCAGTACTCCTCCCCCAGGTAGCTCTCAGTTGGTCCTCTCGCGACTGGCTGGGCTTCCATCGTTGATCTTTCTCCTCTCTCACAAAACATAAAACCTCATCATCCAGGGTTGACTGAACATACGAGCCAGCCCTGCACGATCCTGAAAAATTAGTAACATATATGGCCTATTATAGCACAGAAGCGAATCTACGTCAAGGCCAAGACTACATAAGTATTCTAACAAGCTTCCATTATATCACATCATCTGACAAAGGTCAAATCTGGAAATAAGGGTTTGCAGGAGCAATGGTTTTAAGTTGACAGGGCAGTTATTGCCGCCTCGTACCCCGGATTTCGGGGCAGAAAAGCCCCCCACACACTCGGTTCCGCGCGACGACACACCAGAACAACGCCCCATAACCGGAGTGTAAAGCTAAACAGGGACTCTGCAGTCTTTTGGCCTGGGTGTCCCAGTGGGGCGATTACCACGCAAAAAATCCTTTCTTGAGAGTTCAGTGGGGGAAAGAGTACATCAAACCCTTGCGTTTGCCCTATTTGTGGGAGACTGAAATGCTAGATTGGTTGAGTTCATCAAAAGTGCAAAGTCCCTGCTAAACCATTGTTCCTGATAAGGGTCTGGCTATCTGACACTGCAATAAGAGAAGGTTAGCCTTTATGACTTTGCCGAGTAGGGTGATTTTACTCACCAATCGTCTTAACCGGAGAGCTGTCGTTTGGCTGCTAGCACATTCCTCCGATGGCTCTAGCTACCTGAAAGCCGCGTCTACAACCGGTTATGCTCTATCAGTGCACGTCGATCTTCAACGCCTGGAAGGATCATCCGTGAAGCATTCGCGATATGTAGCTAATCAAGGGGGGTAGACCGTGTACAGAGACCATAATCAGTAGATCATAAATAGCATTCCCTATCACGCCCAGCGTCACATTCTCAGCGACATCCCCCAGCCGATCAAGGAGTCCTGCAACTTGGGCCTCTTGCCCCTTGTCTACATAATGGAGTATCTCATCCTTCTTGTCCTCAGATAGGCCTTTAGCTATTGCTCGCCACTTCCCTTCTCTGCGTCTGCTGGCCGCCCCAGTTACCGACATTCTAGTCAACTCTGCAACAAGACTCTCAAACATGTCTCGATCTCTTGTATCGAGCTCTGTCTGCAACTCCGAAAGTTTTCCCACCAACACTTTCCTGTCTCTGATTAGCTCCGTCTGAAGCGCACTCAAAGCTACTTCTATTTGTGTCTTGTCTTCTCTCACATGCAGAATCAGCTCTGCCGCATCATCGATAGAGATATCTTCAGGGCCTACCAAAACGTGCTCCTGAAGCCAGAGCGCGATCTCTATTCCACTCAGGAACGCCAATCGAGCTGCTCTTGCAGCAAGACCGAAATCCTCCTCGAACTCGTCAAAAGGTTGACCGTGCGCAAACCTATTACGCTGAACTGAGAATGTCCCGAGGAGATTAAGGAAATACTCCGGGAAAGTGATTCCAAGAACCCTATATCGCTCATCTGCCGCGATAGCTCCGAAGGCACGAACAAAGCCCCCCAACGTCATCCTACCAGGAGCAGCCAAGGGAAGCTGGTACTGCTGCTGAGCCAACCCAAGGCGTCCCTTGTAAAGTATGTCGAGAGTCCGTCTGAGGGATTGCCCGCAGATTCGCTCAACCACTCTGGCCATAGACACAACAGAGTTACTTATGCGCGGCAATGAATGCTCGATATACCCTTCCAAGAAAGCGTCACGGGCTGCCTGCATCTCATTCAAATCTCGCTGCGCAAGAAGCTCGACACCAAAGTGTTCAAACTCGGCAACGAAGCTTATCAGGAAGAGACGTTGTTCGTTTGTGAGTTCATTAGCGTAGCTCTCGCGCAACCGCTCCGAAAGACCCCTTATGTACTCCTCTTCGATGTCCGCTATGAACGGCCAAGTTGGAGATCCTAGAACTCTGATCACAACGGCTCCCGCTACTGGAAGTGAGTCTTCAACAACACGAGCGACGAGATGTGTCTCTGTATGGATTTCTGGACCGAGGCTGCCCCACAAGTCGGCCAGAGCGAGGCGATCGGTGACGTCATCAAGTTCCTGAATCCCCTCACACCACACCTCAAACAGCACATCATAGAGCCCTTCACAACGGTATACAGTATCCAGTGAGGCACGAACCTGCTGTGTGGACAACATACGATCGATGTATGTATTGACAGCGTCTGTCTTCTGAAAACCATGAAAATCCACACCCACGAAAGCTTTGAGGTGACCAGTCGCTGCCAGATCATTGACAACTACACCTGGTCCAAGAATGACAGAAGATCCCTTGAGGGATTGTTGTTCCTTTGACAGATCCGCGGTCCAATAATCCGCTACGAGGCGATCCAAGGCAGCCAAGCGATCGGGAGAGGTCAAGAGGGAGTCGATGGCTCTTCGCGAAACATCGGCAGCCCTATAACCTCTGAACCAGGGAATCGAGGTCACTCTCAAAATCTCGCTACGAAGCCGCATCTGTCGAAACCTCGTGTTGAGAGCTTCGGCATCTTCCTCTGTTCCGTAAATGACAAAAATCGCGTCCAACCTACCCAGAGTTATGTAGCGATCAACATTGCCCCGTATGTCATCCGCTAGCCCGGAAGTGACCTCGAAAGCTCCGGGATCCCCAGAAGCGAGACAAATAGATACCCCCTTGTTCAAGGCAAACAAAATGGCAGGATTCACTACTGCCCCCTGACGAAGAGCCGCTCTATTTGCGAAGTTGGTAGCCAGTTTCTGTACAAGAATATCCGGGAAGCCTTGGCGGACAAACTCATCCCGAACAGCCTGAGTCGCTTCGCATATGCTGATGCCCCTCTCATGGACTTCGTTCACAATGGCCCGTGCAAAAGCCAGCTCTCCTAACATCGCTTGTTCTCCCTTCCCAGAAAACTAGGACTTCACGTAGGTTATATAAGGGTCAACGATATGTCAACCCAGTTTTAAGGAGTATAACACGATATGTGAAATCCAGCAAAAACAGTATTGATCTCCGGCAGAACGTTAGCCACGCTCGGATGCTGTGTTCACACCACGACGTGACAGATGCCACGCTCGGGAGAATTAGCCCTGTCAAGAGTTACAGCAGCACCTCAGCCAACTCCCTTATGGCCGTCCTGAAACTGCATTCCCGCCACTTCATCCAGAAATCAATCACCGATCCCCCACCGCAACCAGCAAAGCAATGCCAGTAGTTACCCTCATCGTTCACTCCAAAGCTCGGGTGGTGGTCGTCGTGAAAGGGACATAGGCCGATGGCGCCGCTTCCAGTCGTTTTCAGGTCAACGTATTGGCTGACAAACTCCAGTACCGTCACCCTGGCCTTGATCTTTTCCGAAACCATACCTCTGAGCGCACCTGGCGGCTTTACAACCGCCGACGCTGGCCGAGGCGACATAAATGACCGATAAGCCTCAAAAGCGGCCTCTGGAACCATCTCAGGAGCTCTCAGGGCATAAATTTGCTCGCGTATGGTCGGCGCCAAAGGGGACCCATCTGCACTGTAAAAACCGTAACGGCGGCCTGTAAGCCAGTGCACGCCAAACGGCATCCGGATCAGCGAGCCTGGGCCACCTGCGAGCCGGTCCTGTTTCGGGAACAGCTCCACCCCCTCAATCTGGTGTGCGGCCAGCAATCCCAGGCCAAAAGCCCGCGCCTCTCGCCCGGCAACAGCCTGTGCCAGAAACAACCAGAGGTGGCCACCGCGTCGGCTTTTTTCCAAATAGGCGGGAACGTTCTCCTCAGCCAGCTTTCTCGCCAGGTGGCCCAGGCGCTCCCAACTATGCTCGTCGTCAGCATCGAAAACGAGAACCCGCGCCTGACTCTCCTGATCAAGCAAATAGGTTCCCAAAGTAATCTCACCCCGAAGATGGGCAAACAGGTGGCCCACATTCAAGAGTTCACGCACGCAGATGTAGCGGCCATCGTCAAGCTGGCGGGCGTACAGGTCCCACCGCTGGACAAATCGCCGGGCCAGCACCAGGGCTGGGCGAGAGAGTTCTGCCTCTAGAAGTCGCACGCGTTCGCGCCCTGCCATCGCTCGACCAGCATAACAAACTTGGGAGTGCACAACAAGCGACAGAGCAGCTATGCTCGATAACCACGCCAGTCGAGCACCACAGATCTGGTTGACATCACGCTTTCAGAATGCTAAAGTGACAGCAGCAAAAAAAGAGGCCGGAGATCGCTCCCCGGCCCCTTTTGAAGCGCTACTTCTTACGCTTCTGGAAGATAACTCGATGCTCGAGCCCGGTCAAGACACCATAGGCGTTCTTGCAGACCTCTCGGATATCCCGCACCTTGGCCTCAAGGCTTGGCAGCAGTATTTCCTCGGCTTCGACTAGATAAGACGCAAGCTCAGAAAAGAGCTGCTCAGTCGACACTTCATCAGCTTCGGTCGAGCTTTTCATAATCACCTCCTTTCTGCACAGGCATAAACTTCGCTTGCCTGCCATCCACAATTAACCAGCCGGATTCCTTGGAGGGTCAAGGGCGAGCGCAGCAAGTCTCGCAAAGCGAGATTGAAAACCCTTGACCCGAGAAGGTGGCTGATATAATGAAAAAGCAGGCAAGCGAAGGAACTGACGATGGAAATATTCGTCGAGAGAATATCCGCCGAAATATTCGCCAGAGATATTCGCCAGCGGCCTGGGCCAGAGGGCCGGGAGATGGCCCAGGCCGCAAGCGTGTCGGCGGCGAAGACGCCGACTGCCGAGCCCGTTAGCGAGGGCTTTGGTCCCGAAGGGACGAAAGCACCGAGCGTGGCGGCTCCTTCGCGTAAGCGAAAAGGCAGCGAAAGCTGCCGTAGGAGCCGCAGGGCTAGGCAGTCGGGGTCGGCCCGCAGGGACGGCACCGACACGCACGGCTTGGCGAGCGGGGGGTCTGGAACAAAAATGTGCTGTTTAGGCACGTTTTTCGTTGCGTGACCTCCCCGAGCAAGCCGTATCTCCCGGCTCAAGCCGAGGGTTCGATGCCCGAGGCTTGAGAATACCTGTTCACCTCGATGAACAGGTTAGTGAACGAGTAAGTGAACAGGTAAAAAGGATGAATGAGCACAAGTCGTGAACGTGTACAGATTGTTCTCAAAGGGTTTTCTCCTGGCCGAGCCTCGAGGCCATTTCGGAAACTGCCTGGGCAAACTCGCCTGCACCCTCTGGAAACACATTGATGCTGTTGCGCTCAAACTTGTCCCCTTCGCCTTTGCGGCTCTCAGTAATTCTCAGGTAGGGCTTGCCCCCCCTCGTTTTCTCAATGTCCAGAAAGTAGGTTCTGCCGCTGGCTTTGATCTGCATGCTTTGCCTATCATCGGTCATACGCTTCTTCACCCCCTTTCTAGCACCCCGCCTAATATCCAATGGGTATTTGAATTCGCTCAGTTTCTTAAGTCCAACAAAAAGCTCCTGAGCCTTGTGCAAAAGGTCGTCTATGGTGATAAATGGTTCACGGCCTGGTTTACTCCCCGACCTCGATACCTTGTCGCTTGCCATAAGCAATGATGGCCGCATCCAAGACTTCCCAGAGCCGTAAGGCTCTACCGGTCTTTCTACGGTAACGGCGTTGTATTTCGGTAATTGCATCATAGGCAGCTAAGGTGACCCGGGCTGTCAACCTGATCCGTGACACCTTTGTTTCAGGCTTCTTCTGTTGTTGTTTGCCAGGCATAGGGGTAAAAGCGTCATTGCGTCTTAGCATCTTGACGTATTGCCGTCAATACATCAATTTAGACTAGCAAATGGTAAGAGGGTGTGTCAAGTAGGAAAAACCACAGCGCAGCGGAGGCGAAGCTGGCCGCTGGGTCAAGCGGAGCGAGGCAAGCGGAAGTGAGCGAAGCGTCGGGAAAAGGCCTGCCGTCCGGCACAGCCGGGCCTGGAAGCGGAGCGGCGGCGATGTGGTCACACATGGCCGCTGCGAAGCTGGTCGCGGTGAAGCGGCCAGCGGAGCAAGCGGAGCTTTCAGGCAGGCAGGCTTTTGAACAAGCGAGCGAACGAGAGCGGCCGGAGCGAAGCGTTAGGACCCTGGCGGCCGCGGAGCTGGAGCGGGTCAGTATCGCTTGCAGAATTCCTTTTTTGGGTGTAATGCTAAAGGAGGTCAAAAAAGAGGGTCTTGACACACTACCCCTCTAAAATCTATAATTTAATTTGCTGACGCAAATTCGTTATTTGAAATTCTTGGGCTTAAATTGTTGTCCAGCGACTCAAACAACGATGTAGATTTCAAAGCGACGCCTTGGAACTTCCGAGGCGTTTCTTTTTCCCCGAGTTCCAGTCGTTCTTTTTTCTCCGACGGCGCCGGCCTGGTAGCTATTCGGTTCGGATTTCTCCTAGGAGGCAGTGGCACTGGTAAGCCACACATCCCACCGGGATGGATTTGGCAGACCTCATCTCCTACTCACTAACAGGGCTTTCAAAGAGCTTGATAAGCAATTTCATCTTGAACGATTGAAAAGGCCAGTGTCAAGGGGCAAATTGCACCACGGTACCACGGTAGAAACCGTGGTGTCACGACACCGCGACGCCGTGATACCGTGGTATCACCTATTCAACGCTCTGAGAGCTTTATCCAAAACGCTGTTCTCTCCGTTTTCCCTATAGTCGTTGATGATAAAGTTGACTGCAATCCGTGCTATTTCGTTCTCGCTGGTTCTGATGCCACGGTTCTTATAAGAGTAAATGATGTCCGCTATCGCCTTCTTCTCCTCAACGGTGAAACGGTGCGTGGCTGCTTCCTTACCAAACTCTTTGACAGCCTTCCTGACCAATTCAATGATGGTGTCATGATACCGTGATACCGTGGTTTCACGGTTTCGTGGTGTCACGATATCACGGTGGCCTGGTTGCTTTGCCGCTTGTTGTTTTCCAGTGCGGTCTTTTCCTTTGCTCTGCTCCTTTTCTGTTTGAAGCTTATCTGATAGGGGAGCATTAGCCCTTTTCTTCTGAGGCATAGAGAAAAACGGGCTGTCTGCCAGACCTGATTTTCTCATCTGGAAACAACCTCCTTCACCAAAGCCTTGTAGGCACGGGCTCCCTTGCTGTTGGGCGCGTATTCAAATATGTGGGTGTGATTAGAGTGGGCTTCTTCAAGGCTGACGTTCTTGGGTATCACGGTCTCGAATACCAGGTCACCAAAGTACTCGCGCAACTGGTTCTCAACATCCCTGGACACATTTGTACGCTCGGAAAAGGTTAACAAAACCCCCAGGATCTCCAGGTTGGAATTAAGCTGCGTCTGCTTTACCATATTAATCGTCTCCTGGAGCTGCACCAGTCCTGTGAGAGCGAAAAAACCCGTAGACACGGGTATAATCAGCCTGTCACTGGCCACAAGAGCATTGATGGTGAGCAGCCCTAGTGATGGGGGATTGTCAATGATGATGAAATCGTATTCATCCTTAAGCTTGCGGAGCGCCCGCTTCAGTCGCTCGCTTCGATTATCAAAAACCTGGGCAAGCTCCAGGTCCGCGCTAGAGAGACGGATGTGCGAAGGGACGAAATGCAGATTATCGAACCGCGTTTCCTGAACCAAAGGAGATAGGGGAGAGAAGTTGATGAGCACGTTATGAAGCGTCTTTTCTTTGGCAATCTCTACTTCCGGGCGAATAAAGACCCGGGTGATGTTTGCTTGAGGGTCAGTGTCGATCAGTAATACCTTGTAGCCCTCAAGCGACAACCCGGCAGCCAGGTTAATCGCAGTCGTGCTCTTGGCCACACCCCCCTTTTGATTGGCAATTGAAACAATCATATTGACCTGTTGCGCTTCACATACTCAGAAGTTATCAAGCGGAGCAGGGCAGAGAGCGTAATGTTACGCTCGTTCGCCAGCTCCTGTAAAGCGCTCTTCAGCTCCCCGGGTGCTACGAACTTAATCAGCACCTCATTGATCTTCTTTCTGTTGTTTTTGTTGGACATGTATGGGACTAAATTGAGACCACATCTTCAGTTTAAGCACACTGATAGGGGAGTTGTCAAGTACCAAATAACTCTGGAGCGGAGGGCAGGGAGACAAGTGGAGACAGAGCCATGCAGCACGCCTTACACCCTGCTTCTTTCGTACTTACTGATTTGGTTTACCCAGCTTACTCCACCATCCAGGGTAGACCGGATCGGGTGCGTACCCAAGACGGCTCAAAAACTCGGTGTAGCCTTCCTCAAAGGTTGGTTCGCGGGGTTGGGTGTAGATCTTGGCTACCTGCATGTCATTCTCAACCGCCCGCCAGAACTGGAAAAGCTCGTCCTGCCAGTTAGCCTCTTTTCTTCCCGCCTCATTCAAGTAGCACTCCCAAAGCACCCCACAGGTTTGACCTTTCCAAACCTGAGCTTGGCCCAGGGGCTGGAGCTGGGTCTTGAGGTCCCCGGCTTTTACTACCCGGCCTGTCCCTGTGGTCTGGTCCCAGGAGACGATGATGCTGGGCATGAGCCAGGGCTGAAAGAACTTGTACAGCCGGTATGTGGTCAACTCTAAATTGATTTCAGGTGTCAGGCCATGAAAGTGGTCGCGCCGAGCCCGCTCTTGACTGGATGGCATGGCGGCGATATAAAGGGGCGTGTCTTCCCGTCTCAGTTGGTGGATCAACTCCCACTGATCTGGGAAGCTCACCAGGACCTCGGAGGCCGCTGGGTAGTCAATAGATGCAGCAATGGTCAGTTTCAGTCTTTGTGGTCGAGGCTCTTTTTCCATAGCCAATATCCTCCTTGCCTCCTACAACCTGCTCCGAATTCTTTCAGAACAACCGTGATTGTAAGGGTTGGGCACCGGCATCCTTTTCCTGCCGGGAAGCTCTCGCTTTTCTCTGTGCTACTTCCTGCTCGACGATTCCAGCCCTGCCCTGGTAGACGATAGTCTCCTCAGAAAGCGGGGCGAGGCGCTCCTGGTTTTTGCGAAACCTGGGATTCGTTGATATGCCAAAGAACATGGCCAGGGCTAACAGTTCAGCTCCTTCACGCTGGTCCACAATCTCAGCGTGGGTCAAGGAGTAAGCTGACAAATCCTTCAGCCTCCGCATCATTTCGTCAAGATTAAGCTCCCCTTGCTGATTCTCAAGCTCCCAGAGATTGTACATCGTTTCGGCGGCAATGGTGGCCAGGTAATAGTGCTCCCGCTCCCGCATACAAGAGCCATTATATCATCCTCAGCTCACCCAAATCGCCTCATAAACTCCGCCTTGGCCTGGTCAAAGTCACCACGCTGCTCCGGAGGTAGCTTATCCCAATACTCTATCGCTTCGCTCATCAGCTCATCGAGGTATTGCCATTGCTGTTTGTCGTGTTCAATGATCTTGGTAAAGCGGTGGTCAAAATCGTCACCGTAGAAGGCAAGGTAAAGCCGGTCTTGATTGGCCAACTGGACCAGAACCCGGGCGTGGTCTTCCTGGGCCACGTTCAAGAAAGACTCAAACCTGTAAGGGTTGGTCAGGTGGTCAAGGATCACCAGCTCCAGCCTGATCAGGGGAACGGTGAACATCTTGACAACCTGCCACTGATACAAGACGGGTCTGTCGCGAAAGCCCTCAATGTCGCTGTCTGCAGCGTGGCAGACATGGACCACCCCAATGTTTGTTTCCGCGGTCAGGCAGCCATAACCCGTTCGTTCAAAGACCTCCCGTATTTCTTCGGGCAATTCGGCCAGGGGAGTAAACTGGCTGTGCCAGAGACGCATTTCCTCGTCCCAGCGCAGGGTGAAGGCGAGGTTAGGGGGATCCTCAAATAAAGGTTCAAGAGCTGTCTTGATAGCGGCTGCTTTTCCGCCAGGGAATCGGCGCAGGTAGGGAAGACTTTCTGGCTCAATCTGCATTTGACAGGCGATGCCCCGTTCTCCGGCTGCAGTCATCGCTACCAGATGGTATTCTCCAAAGGTAGCTTCCACCTCTTTGAGCCATTCAGGATCAACTGGTTTGGGCCGATCAACCATTAGAAGTCCGACAAGAAACTCTTTGCTCTCCCGCCGTACCGTTAAGCCGTAGCCTGAAAAGATCTGCTCTGTCCCTGGGTGCCAAAGGAAAAAAAGCTCTCCTTTTCCGATGGTTTCTTTTCTTGGTTCCCGCTCCCGCATAGGGTGATTATAACACAGAGCACAAGAGGCAAGTCACGTCAGATTAACCCTAGCCTTAGCAACCAACTGGGGTTGCCATGGTTGCAGATCCCATCCGGCTCCACCCAACAGTGGTGGGGGCATGCTGCCTCACAACCCCCTTCAGCCTCCCATGCAATCAGCGTCTCCACATCGGGTGGCTCGAGCTTCGGCTCTGCTGCTGGCTCGCCGGTATGGCTCGGTGTTGCTTCACTTGCCACAGCCTCCTGAGGCCATGGTGGAACTGTGCGCAATCGATAGGTACTGGCGCGGTTGCTGGGTTTCAGAAGCACCAGGACCAATTCCCGCGCTGGGTCATACTCGGTCACCATGCGCCTGGTGTCCTCATTACCTTGTTCTTCAACCTGTTCCTGGGAAAAGTAGGCGAACGGGTGGCCCGCGCCGGGTATTGGCTGGATTGTGGTGTCAACAAAGATGGCTCCCCGTCCGACGTCCTCGAATGCGAGGTTAGCAGACACCCAGAACACGTCGAGGTTCTCCCTAATCCAGTCGAGATTCGCCTGACGCTCCTGACGTGCCCAGTCTGGTATGTTACGGTTTTCCGGTGTCATAGAGGAGAGGTGTCAAGCGGAAGCTCAAAGTCGCCGTAGCTTGAAACCTATGAACGTGCAATTAGACAATAGCAGACTGATGATCCCATTTCAACTGCTATTTTGGGCAAAATTGTCAAGTGACATTTGCCCTACTCTGGCTTGGGTGCACCGCCCGCCTGTCAAGCCTGGCAAGGCCACTCCCTGGTCAGCGCGCGACCTGGCAAAGCGCAATGAGATGCCGTTTCAGTAACAGTATCTCGACACTTCCATCCCGTTCGCATCATACAGGTATCCGCAGTCTCCCTTATTGTTCCACAACGCTTTTCCACTCCCGAAGCTAAAACCGCAGTGCTCGGGGTGGTTCTCATTGGTGTACACCCGACACACCTGGTCCGGCTGAAGGTCAAAACTGGGAAAGACAAAGTCCTGCCCAGGATCGCCGGCGTTTAGCCGCCAGCCGCCTATGTTGACTGACGCATTAGCCGTGTTGGCAATCTCGGCGTATTCGTCGCTTTCCACGCGGGGGACGACACCGTCATAGAAAATGGTTCGGATGATCACTTTGCCGACCTGCTGGGGTGGGGGCGTCGGCATGTCGGTTGGCTGAGATAGTGGTGTAGGCGTGGCGGGCGCGAGTGTGGCCGTTGGCGCTGGCTTTCCCCAAAGACCACGCCCAGCGTTGCGAGCTTTGGTTTGTAGTTGCAGGAAGAAGTCCTGGTATTTGACATCTGGCGGAAAGGTGGCAATCTGCGCATATCCCAACCGGACGAGCTCAGCGTTTACGAAGGTCCCATCCTCCAGATAGACATAGCGCAACAGCCGGCCATAGCGGTCGGTCTCCGATACGTCTTTTTCCAGGAAAACCGTCTTCCCCTCGACCAACTGTCGATTGGCTTCCGCCGCTTCTGAAAAGAATAGCTCTCCCTTTTCTGGTGTATCCATACCGATGTACCGAACAGGGTAGGACTGCCCGTTAGCCTCAATTTCTATCGTATCGCCATCAATTACCCGAGTCACACGGGCTGTCTCACGCGCGGGTGTAGGTGTATGCGTGGGTAGGAGAGGCGTAGGGAGGTTTGTTGGCGTCGGGGTGGGTGTCAGTGTAGAAGTTGGTGTAGGCGGCAACGGTTTGGCAGTTGGTGTTGGTGGGAATGTGGGGGTCGCCGTAGGAGGTAACGGAGTAGCAGTTGCCGTAAGTGTGGATGTCGCGGCGGGTTGTGGCACCGTGACGGTTGGTATGACATTTCCATTGCCAGCACACCCTACCACTATCGTCATCGCTACGACGATAGTGATTGCCTTCATCGTTTCTCTGTTCACGATTTGCCGCCCCTTGTGATGGAGAGAACAGCCTTGCTTAATAGAGTCACGGACTCCAAACGGCAAACAAACGCAAAGTAAGCAGTTGTTGATATACCCTCTGGTCGTTCAATCAGAATCCTCCCACTTCTCCTCCACAATTTCATCAATCTCGCGGAACAGTTCTGCCCTCCGCTGCCTCACCCTCAGCCCCCTGGCAGTCTTCTCAATTTGCAGCTTGCACCGTGGGCACTCGCGCAGCTCGTTCAACGCAAACCCGCAGATGCCGCAGATGTACTTCTCTTTCTGCACTTCCCCGGCCTTGCCCACGGAGGCGATGATCACCACAACCTCGTGGTCGCGGTACTTTGCCAGGTGCTCGCTAAAGTCTATGTCGCCAAGTTGCCAACCACCGCTGTAGCTTGGGTAGCGGAGAGCACCACGTAGGACCTCGGCTCCGGTCTCCTCGGCGATGTTGGCTAGCTCCTCGGCGTTGGCGGGGTGGAGGGGTTCGGGATGTTGTGTTTCCATATTTCTTCTCCCCTATGCGCGGACCTTTGTCCCAGGTGGAATCGATCTCTTAATTCACCCTCAGATTCCGAAGACACACGCCTCGCAATGCTAACTGTGCCCACTCCAAATCCGGATTCAGCCGCAGGATCGTTTCCAGGCACCGCTGTTTCTCGTTCAGATCATGTGTGTTGGCGCACAGCCAAGCCCAGGCGCGGATGAGCAATACACCTGGGCCAGGGAACCAGCGCGTGACAAAACGAGCTGAGAGGGTACGAAGGTAGTTAATCATCAATGCTTGTCTCCCTTGGTGCAACGGACAATTTGTCCTATGTGGGACAATGACGCTACATCTCGTCGGCTTCATCGCCGGTGACAAATTCCACCTGCAGGTCTTGGCCGACGATCCCGGACAGGGTGCGTTGAATTGGCTTGATCCATCTCGCTTTGAGCCAGTCAATCGCGTACTCGTCTCGGACTTGCACAGTTATCACGCCATCGTCCACCCCAACGACCTTGGATCCCCCTAGCCAAGTGTCAAACGTGGCCCGCGTCATCTGCATGCGCAGCTCCTCAAGCACCCTTGACCACACGTCGCGGGCGTCCAAATCGGTGCCTGGGATAATAAGAGGTGGCGGTGGCTCAGCCGGTGGTAGTGGGTCATAGACTGGCTCGTGTTCTGGCACTGGTTCAATGCGTGGAGGTGGTGGTACGCCGTCCCTTAGCATAGCGACAACGAGACCTGGGGGATTGGTGATGTCGTCAGCCACTTTTGTATACTCGCACCAGCCGATCACCTGCTCCGGATCGCAGGTTGCTGCCCACCTCATTGCTTGGTCAGGGGAGACCTTGATACTCAGCAGCGCGTTTAATGCTTCTTGATTCGCAGAGGCAACACCATCACCATCATTCTCTGTTGTAGTCTCTGTTGTAGTCTCTGTTAAGGATTTGTCCCTTTGGGCCGATTGCATTTTTCCCTTTGGGCCATTTGAACTTGGCCCTTTGGTACAAATGGATTTGGCCCTTTGGGCCACAACGGATTTCCATACAGCAAGGAAATTTTCTTTGTGAATGCGAATGTGTGTCGTAGGTGCGCCGTTAAATTTATAGACAGTAGTAACAACCAATTCCTTTTCTTTCAAGATTCTGGTACTTCGCCTCACCTGCTTTGGTGTAAGCCGTATCTCGTCCCACCATTCTGCGCGGCTTTTGGCAATCCACCAGTGACCGTCTCTGTACACGCGGAGCTTTGACGCGCCGCCCGAGTTGGGCAAGTGCCAATACACAATCTGGCTCAAGTGCAGTCCCGCGATCAAGTCTCCAGTCATATCGACGTAAATCGTCTTGAAATCGATAGTGTCCCTGGTCGTGGCCTCCCATAGTAGGAACTCGGAGAACTCGTCGATCATCGCTGTCGCTCCAGTGGAAAAAGTCGCTTGTTCACCGTGATTACCCCTTTCTTTTCTACCTAAAATGTGGTATGATAGGGGCAGATCCCGCCGCCAGCAGCAGCATAGGCGGCGTCTGCGTGGTGGATGCTGGATCAGCGGACCGGGCTCCCCTGTTTTTGTCTACGTTGATTTGCAGTGAAGATGCCGGCTGCCTCCCCTTCGTGTGAGCGCGTACCCGGTGCAGTTGACTCTGGGGCAAAAGCTGTTTATAATACAGGTAGGCACATCCGTCCGGTACGCCTTGGCAAGGACGCCTTGGTACAACGTACAGGGAGGATAAATGAAGCCCCCTTTAGCAGGGTGCGATTGCAAAGCTATTCAGAAGTGCCACAACAGCCGATAGGTGATAGCGACACCTGTCGGTTTTGTTTTGGGTGGCCTGTTCAGAAACTACTATTAGCAAGAACGATAATAAACTATGGCCATGTTATCACTTTTGGCCTAAAAAGTAAATTGGACGAGTGTAGGTTTGCGTCGGATAAGTCTGCCTGGCGGGGGTCGGCATAGCTGAAGTCAGTGCCCATCAGCGAAGCGCCGCGTAGATCGGCTCCCCTCAAATCAGCATGACGAAATATATCTGGTTTACCTTTCTTGGCCCAGCTTCTCGCCAAGTCGACCAGTTCTTTGCGTTCGCGCAGGCCTTCGAGCAAGTAGGCAGAGCAGCTTTGCACCAAAGCGCCAATGATGGCACCTAGGATGCCGCCACCGATGGCCACACTCCAAAAGCTCCATGTCGCTACCGGATCGCTCATGGCTCATACCTCAGAAAACTGTGTATAAGACGCAGAATGCGCAATCATTGAACAGGCTCAAAGTCCTCTAGAAGCTCTCTGAGCTGGAAAATGAAAGTGTGGACTCTGGTATGCGCATACAACTCTGTAGGCTACCCGCTAGGGTAGCCTACTAGGCGCGCCTACACTTGCCTAGGCTTGCCGCTCGGCTTGCTGACCGGCTTGCCTAGGTCACCTTGCTAAAACACGCTCTGAGCGCAAATCCGCACAATTCGCCAAGCTCCCTATACTATGGTTCCCAAGGTAGATCAAATGTCCCTCCAGCCCTCAGAGGAATCAGATTATGTGAGTGTTCGCCCTCGGGGCGATGCGCGACGGCCCGTTCAATTGCTGCCATAGTGTAAGCGACACAATAGGTTACAAAGTCGGATGGTCGCATGCCCCATGACTTGGCTTGCCCTCGGACTGCGTCGCCCCACTCCGGAGCGGGAAACGTGACGGACATCTGCCGTGGGCGTCGTTTGATTTCGTGGCTATATAGCTGAGTCTTGCGCTCGGATTTCTTCTGTTGCTGCTGGTCTTGCTCGTCTTCTGGAGGCTGGTCCAACACTTGGATCGTTGTCGGTCGTGCCTGGCTCTTAATACTCCGCTTGGTCATGTTGCACCCTCCAAACCAGCCTAGCGTACTCTAATGCAGCTCTCGCTCTTGGCGCTTTTTCCCAAAGTGTCATGCCCTCACGTGCGCAATCCCTAAGGATGGTCGCCCGGTGTATTGGATTTAGGATCATGCGCTCACCGAAAGTCTCCCTCAGGTCGGCAATTGTCGTCTTGGTTTCAGTCGTCACAGAATCATAGAACGTCGGCAGAATGCCCAGGACGCGCCCACGCCAGTTGTACTCTTCTCTTAGCTCGGCCATCGTGTCGAGTACATTGACGATGCCCTCAGTGGCTAGATAATCGGTCGCCGTGGGGATGATCACCAGATCAGTGGCCAAGATCGCGGATTCTTGAAAGCCGCCGCCGCTGGGCGCAGTGTCAAAGATGACCACATCAAATCCTGCCTCTTCTAGCTCCGGCAGTTTCCGCTTGAACGCACGTAACACGCGGTTCCTAAGTAGGATCTGGGCAGCCATCGTGCTTTCGTCGCCAGGAATGATATAGAGATTCTTTCGCCCGGTCGGATGTATGACCTCGGCGAGCGGCTTTTTCTCCCAGAGCCAGGCATAGATATCTGGCTCGTGTTCAAGCCCTAGGCTAGACGCTACTTGACCCTGCATATCGGTGTCTATCAGCAACACCCGCTTTTTCTGATAGGCCAGCGCAGATCCTAGCGTGACCGCCGTCGTTGTCTTGCCCACCCCCCCTTTTTGATTGACGACTGAAACTGTAAGCACTCTACCTTACCTCTACTTACGTTTTGGTAGGTAACACAAAAAATAAAAAGGGGAATTACTCTCTTTTCCGTGATGCGAGCCAGCGCTCAAGCTCTGCCCTGGAAATCACCCAAACTTTGCCAAACTTCTCCCCATGTAATTTTTTGTCTTCGATGAGAAGTTGCCGGATATAGGCGTCAGTTACGCCTGCGACTTCAGCCGCCTCTTTTGTGGTCAACCTCTGCTTTTCGGTCAAGGGCAACCTCCCGTCTGCTATTCTACTAGGTTTCCGTAGGTGGGGCAAATCCGTCCTTTCGCCATGCCGGACTCCGCGCCTGTAGGCGAAACTCTCAAAATTGCAAAGTTCCAAATAAATCTCCTAGTACGCTTTTGAACTTTTCCGCAAAAATCGCCACCCGCCTAGCGCCTCAACCAACCCCGTGGCCTGCTTCCCATAGGGGGAAGTCTTGCCGGTAGCCACCGCGATTGTCATCGAGGGCCTGGCCACGCTGGGGGAGTGAACAGCCGGCGTTAAGGTTCTACAACCCGCGGCGTTGTGTGACCATCACGGCAATGGGCCAGGGTCAACCCGAGACTTCCAGACCTGGTCACCGCGACGCCGACTCCCCTTGAGATGCTGTCGCCATCTGGCTTGCTATCTGTCGGCCTTGGTCCGATACAGCCCAAAGTCCCGCCGCACTCGGAGAATAGCTGTTACGCTCGTAGGTCACCATCTCTCGGCGCTTGAGGGCCTGCAACCGGCCCACCACGTCGCGCTGTGCGAGCTGTAGATGCTCGGCCAACTCGGACGCTTTTACTCCTTGACCTAGTTGGGTTAGGGTCAAAAGGATACGCTGATTCAACGCTGTTCGCTGAGGGTGTGTTAGCATACTACGTTCTTTCCCAACGACGTTCAGGGAAGTGACAGGCAAGGCATCCTTGCCAGCGTCCAATAAGGTCTTGACTCATAGTCACTCTGCTATTACAAGCTGGCGCTGGCAAGGACTTGCAGTCATTCTACTCAAACCCTCGAAAACGTCAACACAGCAAGCCTCATTTACCGCTTCAAGTCCTGGAACAAGCCTGGATCCCTGAGGTAAGCGTCGCCAATGTCCACACCTTCTTGTAATAGCAAACGTTTGGCCTGGGTAGCAACCAGAAAGAGGCGACGACATCCCTCTCCATGATGGTCAACGGGCCGATCACACTGATATGTTGAACCTAAAAGATAGCACAACTAGCATGAATACTTGACATATACAAGAATTACGAGTATAGTAACATCAAAAGGTAGTATAAGATATACCGCGAGGATAGAAAGAGGTTTCCTCAAATGCCAATCGAGAGATATTACGGAAAAGCAGAAACGGCACTGGTGACTTTGGGGGAAAAGCAGCTCCATTTCGCGGCTTCCCTGGTAGGGGAAAGGGGACTGGGGAAGTTCAATTACGTGCAGATTGGGGTCGATCCAGAATTGCGCAGAATCTACTTCGCCTTCTTCGAAAAGCCTACCCCCGGGTCGTCGAAGTTCTTCAAGCAGTCCAACAGATCTATGAGAAGGATGATCGCAGTCGGAGGGCTCTATGCGAAATACGCGTGGTTCGACGCTCTGAGGAGGAGAAAAGAGAAGGGCAAGAGACAGTTCGTACTTGAGGAAGTAACTCCGGATGAGACCGACGCGTACCCGACTTACCAGTACTTCATTGCTGTTGGAGATTGACGCTCTGGTCTCGACATCGTGGTAACCCATCTGAATGGAGCACGTACTTCGGGTTAGAATCTATGAGAGTAGTATGGGGCTGAATCACACAATAAAAGGACGTTCCCGGCCGGCCAGCCATAGGAAAGCGTCCCTTGAAACACTCTCCAGGGTTTTGTATTCCCTAGAGTAATTCGTATTATAGTACAGGTCTAGTGTAGATTCCATGAGTACAGATTGCTAGGCGTTCTCATCAACACTTACTTGTTTGCTCTCCAGTACACAGAAGGCAGTAAAAGATGAAGTTGCTCAAGGCTATTCTGGGAAAGCTGTTCAAACGGAACTCTCGATACTTTTCGCGGCTGGCTATCTGCTACAATTATGCCTTTGATCTCGGTCATCCAGTCAATCCGATAGATGCGGCGCGGCAACTTCTCAAAGCAGACTATGTGGGCGGTTTCCTGAATCCTGTCACCGAGGAAGGCGAAGTCGCTGACCAGTTTGGCCCGATCACGGCGAAGTACGATAAGTATCTGAAAGTCAAGCAACTGCTGTCGCAGATCAAGCCCGGTTCAGGCCCGTGGCCATATATCAAATTACTGCTCACTGATCCCGTTCATGTTAGCCCCGCTCTGCTCCGTGGTTTGCGCCAAATCATCACTCAAGAGGGTCTAGACCAAGGCATGGTAGATGCCGAAGAGAAGCTCAACACGTCGGATGCTGGGGTCGACCAATTCACGCAGGCCGCCGGAGATCTCACCGGGGTTCTTCTCGGCAATCTAGCCGTCCAGCTTGCTGCAGACTACGTCGTTTTCCACGAGGACTATCTGGAAGAACCCGCTTTCGTAAGAATTAGTCTTCGTCCTTGTACTGTCAGAACTGGCAGTGAGGACCTCGATCTGGCAATGTCCGTTACTGTTCATCGTACCGGTGTTGCCATTTTCTCAGCATGGGTCACACCCAAGGACGCGACCAGCGTGCAGGATGTCCTTCAACTAGTCCTTGCAGGGCCATTGACAGTCCAAAGTTGTGATATTCCGTCCACAATCGCTAACCGGTATTTCTCTCTCTTCTTCGGCAAACTCGGCAAGAGTGATCTGCGTCTCTTCAACGATGAATATGGGGTCAAAGACCGGCCTGGGTACTTGCGATTTGATGGCGAGACAACATTGAGTTGGCTATTTGAGGCTTACCGGTACGCGATCACTGAGACAGTACGCGGGAGACGGTATCACACCATTGGCGCTCTATTCAAGTCTCTGCGTGCTCCTCAGTACTTCGGGTATCCCATTGTGTTCATTGGCTGTTCAGCAATAGATACCGTGTCTGCCCTCACGTCCCAGCAGGCCGATGATGTTGCGCATCTTATCTTGGGCTTACAGATATCAGCCCGATTGAGACAGTCTAAAGTCGGCGAGGTTCTGGGTGACGATCTGAGCATTGGGGAAAGCCATTCGCTCTACATTACTGAAGGGGGAACTATCAACCTGTTCTATGGGAACTCTGGAAATGAGATACCGGACTTTACGACGGTCTCTGTAATCCATACCCTCATTCTGCAGAAAGTATTCCTTACCATCTGCTCTGAACAATTGGCACAAACAACGCTTGACCCGTCTGGGTTAGAGCGTCTGAACGAAATCAAACAGGATCTACTTTCGCTACTCGAAGAATACCACGCGTTGGGGCTGAGTCACTATGGCTCTGTTCACGAGATCATCCGACATGGGCAGGATGCCCTTCGTATTGCTGATCTACGTAGTCTCCTTGATCAGAGACTTACTGATGTGGAGAGTCTCGTCCAGGTTGCACAAGGCAAGAGACGGGCATCCCGTGACAGATTCATAAAGATTCTGGTGACTGTCACAGCGGCAGTGTTCTCGTTGCCAACGGCAGATAGAATCGTCCAGATGTTCGAGCGTTGGACTGGGATCTCATTGGCAAATACTCCCAGATGGATGCAAGGGGCCATTATGTGGTTTGGTACTCGGGCCCACACTGAGCCGGTTCGGTGCTGTATGATCGTCTATCTTGCCATGCTGTTCGCGGTTCTCTCCCCCCTTGCGCTCGAGGGGCTGTTGAGGCGAAGCAAGACTAGGCGCCGAGCTATCCCCGCCCCTCCGCAGATCAAAAGCAAAGCCCGAATGCTAGCTCCACTGGCCGTGAGGGTGGAGATTGGTGAGCCCGCCGAAGAACATTGAGGGCTCTCCACAGCCTGAGAGGGATCTGCCGACGACCTGGGCGTCTCTGCTTGTCAGTTGGCAGGCTCTCAAATGGCTTCTGCACACACTGCTTCTGGCTCTGAATAGCTTGCTAGAATGGCGGTTCCAAGAGCAAATCAACCAGTCTTAGAACTGGTTACCACAACCGGGGTGTTATCGCGTTCACTGGCTGAGCTGAGCCTGCTTGGTCATATTGAAAAGCATCGCGCCAGCAGTGACAGGCAAGGACTTGCGGTCATTCTACTCAGCCCCTGGAAAACGTCAACATAGCAAGCCTCGTTTATCGCTTCAAGTCTCGGAAGAAGTCTGGGGCCGTAAGCCACGCATCGCCGATGTCCAGACCTTCTGGCAGTAGGAGACGTTCGGTCCTGGAGAACAAACGGAAAAAGAAAACGGCGGCCTCGTTTCCGGTGGCATCGTTGTCATAGCCGATGACCAGCCTCTTTTTCTCTCTGAGCAGCGGGTTATATCGCTCTGGCCAGCTCCAGCAACCGGCAATCGGTGCGACCACTGCCCAGCCTGGTAACTCTCGAGCAGCAATGATTGTGTCCAGGGGCGCCTCACATATCAGGACCCAGTCAGAGTCCTGAAGAGCATCTGCGTTGAACAGAACGTCGGCTGTGCCGAGAATATGGTACCTTTTGCGTTCGATGCGGCGCTTGACGATGGCCAAAAGCTGCCCGGCCTCGTACACTGGCAGGACCACCTCCAGCTTGAAGGCGCCGATTCTCCATCGCTTGGCGTCGTTTATGTGGATGCCGCGATTGGCTAGATATCTACGGTGGGCGTCGCACCGTGGATTCGTCAACAATCGGCGGTGGGCGGTGGCCACCCAGGCCTCGTCGGGCGTCGCAGTGGCAACAGTAGTTGGCTTTTCTTCCCCTTTTTGTTGCTCTTGGACGTCTCCGCGTCCGCCAACTGGCGATATCTGGTCACCCAGGTACTTGGCAATCTCCTGCAGCTGCTGGTAGTTACGCGGATTATACCCATCGCCGAACAACTGGTTGCCGACCCAGGCGATCATATCTCCGCGCAGGCCGCAGCGGTTGCAAACGAAATAGCCGTCGTCACCCCTGTTGAGAAAGACGGTTAGTTCTTGCTCGTTGCGGTGGCAATCGCAATGCCAGCCGCGGCGGATCCCTCCTCGGAGTGGGGTGAGGGAGTGATCAGAGACTTCGATGACGGCGTCGAGCTGATGTCTTCGTTTGAGCTCAGCAATGTCTATCCAGGTATCCATCAACTAGTTTCGTATAGTGAGTTCAGGAACTCATCGACCACTCTGAGCCGCCTCCATCAGACTCTCTTTGAGCATTCTGTTTGGTGATCGGTGGCTAACTCGAAGATGACCTATCCCCTTCGGGGTGGCAAGGAGGAGTATTCTTTGTGCAGGGGATAGTACTGTTGTATGAAGTCGCCTGGCGTGAGGATGCGGATGGGAAGGTTGGCCTTTTTGACCGCCTCGGCCGCAGCCAAGATGTGTTTCCGATCCAAGGTCAGGAGAAACTCGCTTCCTTCCTCGACTGCGGCCGCCAGCACGTGGAGATCTTTGGGATCGATGAGGGGAGCGTACTTCTGTAGCTCTTCCTCTAAGGGTACAGAGAGGAGCTCCCAGTTTATCTCGGCAAGAAACTCTGTAAAACGGTTCTGAGACCGTTGGGGGAAATCACTTTCGAGGGTATGAAGAGCCTCCAGAATGACGAGAAAGGTACTTTGGGCGGTAAAACCTCCTAGCTTGCAAGCCTCAAGAAGAAGAGCTGAGCCGCCTCCTCCAGAGTGAGCTCCAGCTACAAGTACTGAAGCATCAAAGAATAGGGTGGTGTGGCGGTTGATCTTGATCACGACTTATTTCGGAGATTCGCTAACAGCTTGTCACCGATGGTCCTGGTTTCCTCATCAATTTGGTCTTCTTCAAGCCAGTCTTCGACCTCCTGCCTGGAGAAAGTGCGCATCCGGGCGCCACCAGCAGTAGAGGTGACTAGGAGGAAGAGCTCAACGTTCTCCTTGGGGATGCGGTAATGACGGCCCAGCCTGGAGGCCACTAGCTTGCCCTCCCTAATGTAGCGATAGACCGTATCGGGAGTGATCTGGAGGTATTTAGCTACTTCTTGAGGGGTAAGTATGTCTTTTGCCAAAGCCATGGTGAACTCTCCTTGCGCAAGACTGTTTTGTAGGTCAGCAGTGGGCACATTAATCATAGTGAGTCAATTATAGACTAGTAAAGTTCATTTGTCAAGGTTTTAGTTGATCCTAGTTGACTCTTACTTGCTGCTAGTTGTGGAGCAGGCTCCGTGGCCACTGTCTCCAGAGAAGGCAAAGGCGGTGGAAAATGGGAAGGTGGTCTAGGGAAGGAAAGTGGAACAAAAAAATCGGGGGGTCCCTTTCATAGTGGGAGCTAATGCCAGGGAGTCACTCACGGACTGGTTACCGCGAGGCGCCACTGGCCACCCGATCAGTTATTTTATACCACAGTAGCGATGCATTTGTCAAATCTTCAGAGTCTCTATCTCCCAACACGTTCCCCTAAAGTTCTGGGCTGTCTTTAGTAGGGGAGGGGAGACCTTTTGGTTGTCCTCTGGGATGATTATAAGCATGCCGCCCTCTGGCGAACGGTGACCAAATTGCTCCCATTGTTCCTTCTTCTCTAGGAGGGCGAGAGTGGTGGGCTTAATATGGTTCTTGGTCGTGTGACGGAAACGCACCTAGGATATGCGCAAAAGTCGCTGAGCAGTGCTGTCGTCTGCAGCCTTACGATACTGGATCCGTCAAAAATCCGGGTTGCTTCTGAGCAGGCTCTATCTCATCAATGTTTAGACATTCCCCACGTTTCATGCGGTCTATTGCTGAAGAGATGGTTCCCAGATCCCAACCCTCCGTGAAACGGATCGCTGAGAGCCGGGCAAAATCTCTATTGATGTCGATACTGATCCAGTCCCGTCCAAGTTCCTCGGCGGTATATCCTGTCGTATTGGAACCCGAAAATATGTCCACGACCAAATCCCCAGGATCTGTCAGAAGTTCGATAAAGAACTTAGGTAGGTCGGGTGGAAACCGAGCAGGATGTCTCTTTTCCCCAAGCGTCTTGCAGCACCGCAGGTAGTGAGAATTGCTCACAGTGTTGGGAATCTGAAGCAGGTTGGGTGGAATTGCGCCTCCCCTATTGTTTCCGAAAGCTTCGCTGATGTCGTGACCAGATGGTCTCTCCTTAGGCCTGTAGAATTTCTTTGGATCCTCCAAGAGCTTTTTCATGCGTTTTGAGTATGGCACAAGCACCTTTTTCACATCGGCTTTGGGAAAGTCATTCTTCGCAAACCACCAAACAGTGTTAACAGCATCCTTAACGCGGATCTTGCGCTTGTTTACCCATTCGATTGGTGAGGGTAGCTTGGAGGGATTGTACCAAAAGAACTCTTCGGCAAGCCGGTATCCCAGGGTATCACAGAACTCTATCAGGACTCGGTAGTTGTAAAGGGAGCGCACCGGCCGACCGCGCTGATAAGCCCCACCAAGATCGAGTACAAAGCTCCCTGTTGGTTTGAGAACATCATGTGCCGCGTGCCCAAACTCTAACAGCCAACTGACGTAAACGTCCTGTGCCTTGTTTCCATAGCTCTTTTCTCGAAGGAGAGCGAATGGCGGGCTGGTGACGATGAGATCCACCGAATCGTCAGGAAAAAGCCCGAGTACAGCCTTGCTGTCCCCGCAAAGCTGCATGCCTCGGTTTGTCCTGTAAACGACCAGGTCAGACGGAAAATCAAACTGTTCTTTCACTCTTTCTCTCATTCCTAGCAAACGGCAAACACGCTGTAGGGTAAAGCTCCCAGTGTTGAGCGATCCAGCTTTCTATGAAAGCCCATAGCACCGTTATCGCGTAGTGAACCTCTGGGTTTGAGTCCTGGAGTTCGGCTATGGCTGACGCCACGTATTCTCGTTCGTGTGGCAGGTGACCCAGCAACCAGACTGCCCAAACACGCCGAACGTCAGCTTTGACCTCACCAATTATCCTCTGGACTGCGTCTGGGGGTATCAGCACTTGACGCCTAAGGAGTTCTGCGGATCCTGCTGCAACGTCTTGGTCCTCGTCGATCAAACCGGCGATCAAGCGATCCAACGCTGGATCTCCAAGAGAGCTGACGATCTCTAGAGCTTCTTCTCGAATGTTGTGATCCACGTCTGAAAACGCTTGAACGAGTCGGTCAATGGCCCTATCTGTACCGATTCTGCCCAACGCCCAGGCAGCAGCACTCCGCAGAAAGAACGGCGCGTCGCTGCGATCTAGAATGCCCGCGAGCATATCGACAGCTTCAGCAGTTGCAGACTCGGCCAACGCGACTACGGCCTCAAGCCGTATTTGCTCGTCTGAGGTCGCTAGATAGGAGCCAAGCAGTGACTGTGCAGACTCACCCCGGACTTTAACAAGGTAAATAGCGCCCTCGAGTACAACGTATATATCTTCTTCGGGATGAAGTGCGATCTTTTTGACAAGTGGTGCAAGCTGCTGCTCAGCGCGGAGCCTTGCAAGCTTCACACCAGTAAAGCGCTGAGTTCGCTCGGGCGAGGCCAATAGACTCGGAATGTGGTCTGGCAAGAGTGAACCAGGACACCGCAGAGCGTTGTTAGCAAGCGGCAGGACGCTACACGCAAGGACTTGGCCCACTTCAATTGTGTCACCCTCTCTGACGACAACTGGCAAGCCTTTTCTGTTTTGCCAAGTGTAAAAGTGCCCATTGGATGCGCGGCGGACGCTTATCCGCCCGCCTCTGATGGCCTCAACGATACCGTTGCGTGTCGAAAAGATAGCGTCCCAGGCAATGGATGTCTCCGTGGCTTCGGTTACTCCCTTAGTTGATGATCGTGAATGAAGGACTTGCCGAAAATCCCCAACGCGAAAGTAGTTGATGTGTCCGTGAATCTCCCACCGAACTCTCTCTCGATTGTGCCAATACGATTGGTGGCCCTGTAGGCGACCGGTACTCCAGTGGATCTCCTCAGCAGGCTTGCAGGTTGGAAATGCGATCACGTCATTGTCAACCATGCCGAAATCCCAAGCCCGCTCCGCATCTGTTATGCTATGTGACATAGAGAGATCCGGATTGGTTTTTGCGCGACTCTCGATACGAAGACCACAACGAGTGCAAACCAGGTCAGGAATGCGCACCCGTTTGCGCTTCACGTCCTTCCAGATCTTGGTATCTGTTGAACCGTTTTCCAGTTCCACCATCATGTGGTTGCGACTGTTGAGATCTTGGTAGACGGCACGTGCGCCAACAGCCCCTATGGTAATGAATCGGAAAAATCTTGAATCCGCTTTGAACGATAGTCGTGCCATAAGTCTCTCTCGATATTCAAGCAGGATGGCGTGCAAGAAAATCTCTTACCGACTGCAATAGCAACTTGACCTGTTGTTGGGTATACTCATTATAGCGACCATGGGCTGCCTTATTACGCAAATCCAGCCAAGCGGTGACACTCTTCTGGTCAAGTTTCGAGTAAATATTACTGCCTGCTAGTTCGGTGTTCATCGCCTCTGCTTTCTTGGGACGAGAAACACCTTTGGAGTCCTTGAATGTTGAAGATATGCCATTCTTGTCACAAAGTTCACGAAGGTGGCGTTCCAACACTCCACCAATCAAGACGGCTGCAGGGTCTTTATATCCTTCACTTATCAGATGCTCGGCCATCTCAAGAAAGTCTGCAAACACGGCGGCGTGAAATAGTTCTTGAACACTGACCAAATAGCCGGAATCTACCGCATGGCGAAGTGCTTTTAAGATACCACCTATGTGTGGGATCGCACCGGGAGCCCATTGCGTAGGATGCTGTTCAATAGCTTTCTCTGCTTGTGCCGCGAAGGAACTATTTGGGCCAGCAGCACGATGAATTGCACTGACTCCAGCAGAAAGGAATTGTTGTGCTTCATCTAAATCAATATCTGACCAATCAAGGTACTTGTGACGCCTTTTGAGTTCCTCAAACCTCGCGATGAGTCCGTCAAGTTGAGGCAAAATGAGTGTAACAAGCGCATTCTTCAAGTTTTGTTTCCTTACCCAGCATAGTAAAGTGCTTGCGAGTATTTCCTTTTCTCTTTGCGACACCCGGTAGCATGGTCGGCTCCAGCTTCAGCAACGCCCCCAAGCCACGCTGTTTCTCGTTCAGGTCATCTGTGTTCGATCAGCCCTGCTCTAGGATGGGTGATCGTCCTTATCGTGGTTGAAATGTGCACACCTCAAGCATGCCTTTTGGGGTTCGACCTGTGAAACCTGGCTCCAAGCATAGTCCTTCGCTACGAAGAATGCATAACATTTGCACGCACAAAACGTAGTTGGACACGAGATTACTGAACGGCTGGTGGTTGGGTTCCACCTGTCAAGAGGTTACCTTCTTCAAGCAGTCTGAGAATGATTTGCTCAACGTCATCCCAAAGCGCTGGAGCATTCTTTTGAAACGGAATCGGTGGGCCCGAAACTCCCCAGACAACACCTTTTGGCAGCTGACCAGCTTTCAAATATGATTGCTGTTCATCAAACAAGATTTGTAGTTTGGCGCAGATGTTTGTGATTTTGACTATCTTGGTATAGAAAGATTGAACCCACTTCAGTTGTTCGTTGCTAAGAACTCCGATTAATAATGACCCTTGCTTTTCCCATACCGTGCAGATCAAAATGGGCGGACCTAATTCAACACAACGGCCCGCTAAAGCCAGGGAGGATCCTTCAAGGGATTCATCGCCTTGTTCGATCTTTTCCCAAAATCCTGTCAGCTCTGCAAGATTCTGATCTATTTCGTCCTTGAGCATAACGAGAGCTGCACTAATAGCTCTTAGTTCTGTTGCGTGAGCCAATCTCCTGTAAACCAGGAAGTTCGCTATGAGAAAGGAGCAACCGAAGATGCCTCCACCAATACTCCTGATAAGATGTACGTTCTGCGCGAGCTTCTCGGCAAGCCGGGGAACCAGAAACAGCACAATTCCGACAATGTCGAACAGGGCAAAAATCCATCTGTTGCTTTCCCAGAACACAGCCTTCAGGTAAGACCAGAGATCAGAGAGAATACCTGCCACGCTGCCTCCAGTACCTACGACGGATTACGCGCCTTGCATAGCACATCCCGAACGTCCGCGCGCCTCCAGGCACCATAACCAAACTTATCTTTCCTGTATAGATCTTGGCTTTCGGCATCCTCGCATTCTAACATCAGTGTCCAAGACTCGCGACGATGAAGCAGTCGACTGCCTAAACCAAAGCCATCTTTTCCACCTCCCGCTGCAGGTCTTGCGCGCTGGGCGTGGTTGCTGCTATGGGTCGGGGGCTCAGCCGCCTGCGGATTTTCAACGGATGGGTCTGTAAAAGAGAAAATACACAAACAAAACGAAAATCAGAAGGGGCCTCAATTAGCAAGCCGGAGGAAGAGCCTTGTTGGGCCGCGCTATGCAACACCTGCACTAAGCTTTAGCAAGATCAAGACGCACTTGTTCATACTTTCTCCTAAGCATTACGATTAGATTTTCGCCTGCGGCAACCGCGTCTAGGTCTGAGCGGTCTATAACTAGTATCGCCATACCGCGATCTTGAAATACCTTTAGTTGCTCGCGTGCCGCGTACTTCGTTTCATCTGATCCGCTAATTCCTTCCTGTGAAAAAAGAATTCCGCTTTTGCATTTGGCAGAGTCCAGAACACGACAGAATTTTGCCATGGTTGTGAAGTCTGCCGGGCGCGACCAATCTTTGCATTCGCAAATAAGATATCGTCCAAGTTCTGCTCTAAAATCCAGGCATAAGCCCTCAACGCTACAAACGATGTCATAGTCTGTTGATTGTGTCCGTTGGCGACGGTACGTCCGAAATCCAGGGATAATCGATAAGAGGTAATCAGCTACACGTTCTAGAACCTGCCCGCTGGGTTCTCCAATCGAACTAAGAAGGTGTTTAATGTAATATCTGTTCGGAACATAGAGAAAAGCCTCTCCGAATGCAGGGTATTCAATCATCCAGTCATTGTCAAGCTCCTGTAAGAGCCACTCAGGATACCGACTCTCAACAGGATAACCTTGGGACATCTCAAAGATCTTGCCGGCATATCTTGCAATGTCACTGTCAGACATCCCATGCTCGAATGCCAGCCGGAAGTAGATTCCACCACCCTCAACATTTATGGAGCCCTGATCTCTAATCGCATCTTCACATAGAGTGAGCATAGCGTATCTTTTAGCTGTGACTGGATGGCCCAGACCGAGATGAAAGTCTCTAAGCCAGACAAGCGGCATGCCCTTGTGGGTTTGAGTATCGGCCTCGATCTGGTGAGCAATCATTCGCTCATACAGTGCAGAGACGACTTGAATAGCTTGATGGAGACGTCGAGAATCACGATAGAATAGTGCAATGCATTCCCATGCTCGCTGTTCAGGTCCTGGATACGCGACAGTTTTGGGTGAATACGCCTCTCTTAGTTTTGTCACCGCCCTTGGTGCGCCATCCCTCTGTTCCAGTACAGGCCAAAATTCTTTTGGGATTTCTTTGCTCATTGGATATTTTTCTATGCCCAAAGTGCTAACCTCCTCCTACTACGAAGCGCAGCCGAACTATCGCCTGAACTCAGCCGCCGCCCGAGGCGGGCGTAGTGCCTTTGCTTAAAAGAAATCTTGCCAGCAAGCCCACCATCAATCAAAGCCGAGCTTGGGCGGACGTTAGCTGCGAAATGTCTGGGTATACATCTAAACGTGCCCTACTCGTTTTACAGTGCGTGTTCTTGAAGCTGCCGTTTCATTGCCTCAGACAACAAAATCCGCTTCTCGTAGAACATTAACCCTACGCCCACGACTATCAAAGCCCTGGGCGACGCCTTCATTTGGCCCTTACTTTGGAGTAGTGACCAGGCAAGATAATCACGCGCATTCCCGCTGGCAGGTTATGGGAGATCGCCTGCCGCTCCTTATTATACGGCAAAAGTGAAGCTGGTAAAAGCTCAGTATTTTCTTGGCCGGTCTGTGGTTTTTCATTGGACTGCAGCCCAATTTCACTCCCCCTTGCTCCACCACTCAGGGCTTTCCGGGTCGGGTGAATACCCGAGGCGGCTCAGAAACTGTGTGCACCCACTCTCAAAGGCTGGTTCGCAAAGGCAACCCTCTACCTGACTGAGAGCTTCTCCGCCGCCCTGGCCATGTCCTCCTCCGAAGGTTTGGTGTAGATGGCCGTGGTATCCAGGGACTTATGGCCCATCAGGGTGGCCACGATCACCAGGTCGACCCCCTCCTCCCTTACCAGGCGAGTCCCGTAGGTGTGGCGAAGGTCATGAGGGGAAATGTCCAGCCCCGCTCTCTCCCCGTACTTCTTCACCACCCGCCAGATTCCCGAAGGGGTAAACCCGTTCCCCCTCTGTCCGAGGAAAAGATGATCGTCCTCCCCCTCAGGGTGAACCTCGAGATATTCTGAGAGGGCCTTTCTGGCATCGGCGTTTAGGGGAACCCTGCGGCGTTTGACCCCCTTGCCGGCCCGGACGGTGACCCAGCCTCTCCGCTCGGAGATCTCGACGTCCTCAGGCTTTAGGGCGGCAAGCTCCCCCACCCTCAAACCGGTGTTGGCCAGGACCTCGATGATGGCCATGTCCCTCTTCTTCCTGCCTCTGTGCACCGTCCGAAGAAGGCGCAGGAGCTCCCTGTGGCTCAGGGCCTTGGGGGCAACCCTGACCTCCTCTACCCCTCTCACCTCATCCGTGGGGTCCTCTTTAATCAATCCCTCCTGCCTGGCCCAGCGACAGAACTTTGAAAGGGTTGAGAGCTTGCGATTGACGGTGGCCGGCTTGTATTCCTTTTCCCTCAGAAGATGGGACTTGTAGGAATGGACATCCAGGGAAGTAATAGCCTGGGGCTCGAGTTTCTCTCCGGTGGTTTCTTCAAACCACTGGGCAAACTTGTTCATGTCCGAGAGGTAGCTTTTAATAGTGAGAGTGCTTTTCCCCTCCGATCGGAGGCTCTTTTCGAAACTTGAAAGATGGTCGCTCATCGAGTATTCTCTCAGGGAAAATTATATTGCGAATGTTTGGCCGATAAACGGGCTTTTCCGGGCTGAATTGTACCACATGTAGGGGATCTTGGCAACACAATGGTTATTATCTTGCGAGGTGAAGGGAAATAGGGTATATGGTGCGAAGGGGTTTTGTAGGATCTCAAAGTTATTGAGACAAGAGGCCGTTTTGGGCCTTCTGGCTGCCATTATCTTTGAGACCATAGACTAAAAACTTCATCTGATGAAAGGTGTTGACAAGAAAGATCTCGGGTGACTGTTCGATCAATGGTGAAGGTCGGGCCAGCAAGAGAAAGTCTCCGCCTCACAAGTCCGAAAAAGGCTAGAGAGGCTATGCATAACTAAATACCTCTCTGAATTGACATACGTAGGGCACGCAGTAGAATCTATATCAAGCACGGCAAGAAATGGAGCCTCACTACTAGATCGTAGCTCAATGTTCTTCATACCATCAGCAGCTGTCTGAGCGAAAGGCCAACTTCGAAAAATCTATTTGAACCTCCAGCCAAATCTTATAAGGATCAGCCGCAGGAAATTCCGAGAGCGCCAACTGCTCACGTTCGCCTGAAGCATAGTTCAGAAACTCAATGGCTTCTTCTCGTCTCCGCACACAGTCCCACAGAAACACCCTATCGCCGCGAATAATGACAAGGGGATGCAAAGGGAACACCTGATCCGACAGGAGCTTCAGGAAAGCGAGAGTTCCATACTCATGGACATGTTGGCAAGATTGCGAACCAGCACGTTGACCTCCTCTAAGCCAACCCCTTAGGGCAGAAAGCCGGCCATCCGGCTCTCTGTAAGCAAGAACGGGCGATAAGGTAAGGGATTTCAGAGCCGCAATCATTTCGAGGAACGTCTCATGAAACAGATGCCAGAAAGGTGCTACGAACTCCTCAGTAACAACGCCATGTCCTCGTGTCACATTGCGCAAATTTCTAAACCATTCAAGCCAATCCAGCTGGCTGATCCGACTAATGTCCGGTAAAGGCAACTCTGTTTTACCAAACTCACTAACGAGAACTGCTTGCACCTGAAACTCATCCCCTTTCCAGAAGTCGCATATTTCCGCATCCAGTCCATCCGGCCCAACTATCTCGGTAAGCCTTTGAAGAAGATGGATCCAGTTACCCAAGGTCATGAGCCTAACTCCTAGTGGGTTCCTGCTTAAATCTAAACCTGTCTGGCGCCATCGATTCACAAGCAAAACTATTGCCGAGCACTTGATTAAGCACTCAATACCGTCGAATAGGGAAAGGAACCGCTCGATACCGCTCTGTGCCAGCCTAAAGCGGAGATAGCAATCTGCAATAGGAGGCCATGCACTTGTGGCGACCTCTTTAATCAGAGAGCGAGATTTTTCAGTCAGCCGACTATCCGAGACTTGGGTAGGTAATGCAGTTTGGGCAAGACGATCTGTCAAGGGAGGGACGATACTGTTAAATCTAACAGATCCAGCCATTAGGGTATATTCCAATGTTTGATCTGCCTTAGTTGGAGGAGTGGGAGTATTGTCCAAGAGAGATCGAAGGTATATCATAAACGTAGGGCCAAGGCATGTTTGGTAGCCATTGTTTACTTCATCATTGAAGTCCCTCTCAAGTGATTTGTGCACTCCCAAAGGAGTACGAATCACTACGAGGGCTGCAGCATGAGACACTAACCACCTACGGAAGCTAATAGGATACCTCCGAACTGAATCTGAAATGACATAGGTCATGGCAATACGGAGGTGATATTTCCAAAGCCTATTTATAAAACCGAAATTCCATTGAGGGAGCTCTTGGAACTTGGACACTGCAGGGAAATACCGATATCTCATCAAAGAGTTTACTATCATGCCAATAAGGGAGTGAGCCTCCCTTACGGCCTGACCAGGTTCAGCAAGAATATAGATAAAAGGCACCGACAAATCAGGAGATCTCCCCTCCTTGTAAGCCTTTTTCAAAGTCCGAATGACATCGCCCTCAACAAATATCCCTTGAAGCGCAAACAACAAACCCCCACCTCCAACAAGGAGTAAAAAAATCCACGAAAAGGCGGTCCAAATAATCGATTGGCCATGAAGAATATAGTATAAGCTTCCTGACAAAATAGCGGCCGAGCTAACCAGTCGTTTGCGATGCCCTTCAGGCATCCAAGGAAAAAAGTAGAAACTCAGCCACCTAGAAATAACATCCAAGATACACAATACCATCAATAAAAGCAAAATCGATTTCCACCCAATAGCATCCACCGATAGGAAGAGCAGAAGGCCTCCAATGCCTACAAGGATCGCTATTACACTACAGCCAATGTTCCAGCGAGAACTCATTTATTCACTCCCCTTTGATAATTCGAGGTCCAATCAAAAACCGATTTCAACGGGCTTACAAATGGCAAGTAAAAAGGCGGAGTCGGATAATCATTGGCCAAGTATGAAAAAAGAAGACCTAAACATAGCAATATTGACGCCAGGGAACTAGATAGATCTCTGGCTCAACGACTTAGAGTGCGTGTTCTTGGAGCTGCCTTTTCATCACCGTTCGGGCCAGGTGGACCTGGATGGAGGTAGTCTTGAGGTCGGCGTGACCCAGGGCAGCCTGGACTGACCTTTGATCCGTGCCCCTGGCCACGTTGTGGATAGCGAAAGTTGCTTCCCAATGTTCTCTCATAGGAGGCACTTTGTCACCACTACTCATTCGGCTCATTAGCTCTACAGCCTACTTCTACCTGATGGATGCTGACTCGACCTATGTTGCTGAAGGATGGTCCGCATCTCGTATTATGTGTACAGCACACATTAGGCAGCCGGGCGAATAGTAATCGCCGACCTCACCTGTGGCCAATTCACCGCACCAGCCGCAGCGGCTAACCTGATGCCCATGATACAGTGTAAGACAGAATAAGCATAGCCATTCATCGCCGAATGGAACCACGGTGGGTTGCTCGGTATATTTGCACTCGGCACAGTATGCATGACGCAGTGCTACTAAACGATCCTCTGGACCTTGCCATTCCCCGTACAAGTCGAGCAGATACTCTGTGTCGATTCGCCCTCCACAATTCTCACACTGGCCTCCTCCAAGCTCAGAAATGAGTACTGTACTATTGCACTTCGGGCAAGGGACCTGCAGTTGATGTGTGTGCTCCCCGCAGACAAGACATCGCATTGTCACAAGAGTTTTATCTTTTACAGATTCTTCCTTGCTAGCTTCAAAACCACAGGCATAGCAAGTACTGAATGCGATACCTCTTTTCTTACCTTTCTCTATGGAAGGGAGAATGTCCTCAAACTTGGCTTGCAAAAATCCGCGCTGTTTGCGCATTAGTTGGTGTAATTGCCCTATGCCGTCAAGGTATTTTTGGAACTCACTTCTCCACCTTTCGGTGAGCAGCCGGTGCAAGTAATACCAGCCCTTGCATTGCTCAGCCACTACAGCGTGCAAAGTGGCACTGTCTGGTTTGACTGCGTACGTGGGATCGAGAAAGTGGACAAGTCTATTTCGACGGTCCCGGAGCTGACTGAAGATCTCCTTTTCTTTCCTAGTTATATTCACGCCGACTATGTTCTCAAGTCGGCGGATAGCGTCGTCCAGGCTGATCGATCTGCAATCTCCATTACGGAACTTGATCAGATTCGCGCTTCTGAGATCCTCGCAAAGTAAGGACCAATGCTCCAGCATAAGTCTGGCTTTTAGAAAGAGTTCAACCGCAGCACAGAAGTTGATAACAGAGTATTTTGGTTTTTGGGGAAGTGCAGCAACGGAATGCCGGAAGAAATCGATCGCGTTGCGGACCAAGCTATCAAACATCTCATCTGGCTTTGTTCGTTCTTTATCTTTGCCCACGGAGCGTTTCCCTTCTTGCGTCAATGGCAACCTACCCATGATTGTCGGCAGCGAAAGAGAAGCGCTGAAAACACGAGCTACGTTACGGCAGTCTAGTAAAAGACTACTCTATCGCTGTCTAACCACTTAGGTGACTCGTAGCGCCCTCTAGCTTGGGGGTGAGACCAGAGAATCAGCCGTAACTTGGTTAACGCTCTGCATGCTTCACCCAGAATCTCATCCTGACGACAAGGGTACGCGCGGCCATACTCGTCGTCCTGCAGCGTGTGCGCTGGCTTTTGGCGCAGCTTTCTGATTTCTCTTAACGGAGCAACTACCTCACGCGATACGTCCTCGCCGGTTGCCGAGTGATACCTTGTGCTTAGCCAATCTTCCAGCAATCGGAGTGTACCTAGCTGCTGAACTTCCACTGTACCATCTCTACGGTGCACCTGATGCTCCAAAGGAATATCACCCTTGAAGAAATCACGATTCATGTTCTCGGAAAGCATTTTATCGAGCAAATGCACAAAGTCATCGAGGTTCTTGCGGGTAGGCCGAAGCATTGGATTGAATTCTTTAGGTCTTTGCTCCTCGAATGTCTCTCTGAAGAAGTTTGGCTTCCCGATCAGATGCGCTAGCTTGTTGATCTCTGCCTGCTCGGTCAGGAATGCCTGGTACGCTGAGTGATATTCTGGCCAGTGTCCGTAGATTGCCGCCCGTTCGTAGTCGCTATTCATCGAGCAGGTGTCCTGCACCACGTATGGATTCCAGATTTGCTGGTGCTCGGGGCTAAGGTTGGCTAGATATCGCAGGAACGCTACTACAACGCGATTACGCCTACTGTCATATCCGATTCCAAATGTCTGAAGGAAGACTTTGTCTGTTTCAGCAACGTCCGGTGAATCATAGTGCTCCGTTGTTATACTGATAGAACCCGCGTAATCGTGGAAATCGAAGTGGTAGCGCGGATCTCTGTAGTACCTGTCCAACACTTGAAGGTCGAAAAATACTGGCATTAGCTGGGGCTCAGCTAATGCCAACCTCCGGGTGAATGGTCGTGTACCATAGGTGGAGAGGTCTGCAGCAACGCGAATTGCCTGGGGTGATGGGTAGGCGCAGATAGTCCATAGGTCTTCTTCCGCCAGTCTTGTTAGCTGGTCATCTACAGGTAAATCTGATAAGCGTTTGATATATGGATTCCCCGAGTGACTAGCAAATGTCAGACTGATTTTGTTTTCTCGCACCAAGGCGTTGATGAGTTCTCGCATTCTTGGCCAAGGGACTTCAAACTCGACACTGAGACTGGATAGTAGGATACCGTTGAAGTCTGACGATGCTAGGAAGAAGTCACAAATCCTGTTCAGGATATCATCTCTCATGGCAGTATCACGATCTTTGTGTAAAAAGCCTCGTAGACGCCCCGTTGGAATGATTTTACACAACTTTCGGTACACTGCCCTCATCACCTCAAAACTCCTTCTTGTTCTGCCTTTGTTCGCGGCACCCGATGCTTGGGGCCTGCATGGCGGCCGCGGAGACACGAAGGCTGTTGCTTCCGAGTAGCAAGCCCATCAGAAGCGAGTTTGCCAGCAGTTGACGATGCCGCATACCCTGCAGTGCCGCATGAAATTGTCCAGAGTGCCCTTTCTTCGGCGATTCGGATACTCTCGAGAGCCCTCTATCTAGACTAAGGCGATCTTTTCCACCTCCCGCTGCAGGTCCTGTTCGCTGGGCGTGGTGTAGATTCTCGTTGTATCCACGCCGCTCGTGTTGGCCAAGGGACTGCGCTACGCGCTTGATCCTCCTACTCACATAACCATTGGTTAGTCTGATGGATATAGATTTTCTGGAATAGCTGCTCGACTGTCTCCGATAAGCGTACTTTAAATGGACTTAGCCTGTTGAGTAGCCCTGCCGCGAATGAGCAAGTAGGCTTGCCGAGTACTGGGCTTATCTGAAGCGGATGATGGCTCCCTATGCGTTAATCCAGCCCTTCTTGATCGCTTCACCGATGATAGCCTCAAAGTCCTCAACAGGGATCTTCGTCGCAGCCCGCCCCCAGACCCATTTGCCCTCCATTCTCCCCTTCTTTGCAATAATATAGTATCCGAGGCGGAGTTCAATGCGACCATCCTCTTCGAATCGAAGCTTTTGAAGGTACAACACTTTTTCTGGGTACGTTGACTGTTGCCGACAAATCTCGTCAAGTATGGTGAAGTGCCGCTCGTTGCCGTTGATGTCAAAGTTCCTTCTTGTTTTCCCAATGTTTGACGGCCAATCCGGGTAAGACATTTTCATACTTCTCCAATCTTTCGCAGCTGTTTAAGTTGGCGCTCAATGTGTGCGAAACGTGTTCCATTTTGACGTGTTCAATTCCATCGCACAGTAGACCTCAAACAAATGCAGCTCAAGATCATTCTCGATCCTGGTGATGGCCACCTGACATGAACTCAAATATCGTTTTGCTCCTTCAAACTTCTCTTTAAAGGCAGGCTCTTTCATTGCCGCATCTCGCGTTGAGTTCTGATTACGTCCTTCCGAAGCCATTTTATAGGCCAGGCTGGCATTATAGTGGGTCTTGCCCTTTACGTGCCGAATCAGTCTCTGCATAACGGTTCGGGATATTCCGACGTAGATGGGGAAGTCTCCGTCCAGAAAAACGTAGCACCCAGGGAGATCGTTCTCAAGTTCCAGCTCCTTTAGAATTGTCTTGAGGCCAACCCCTCTACGAGCGAACCGCTGCATCGAGAGTGGTTTGGCAAGCGCGGTTCGCATCCGTTCCATGTGCTTGGGTAGGCTTTCGTTTACAAGCTGTTGGAATGAGTAAGGGCAATTGTTTATGGGCGCGCCGTGCTTCTCTTCGGTTCGAGCAATGATAGTCGCGTTGTACGAATTGGCATCGCGTTGTACTTCCGCTGGACGTCGTAATCTAATCCCTTTGCACAGCCGTTCACTGTCTGGACAACACAAGCTGTGATCAACCTCGAACTTCCCAGTAGCTACAAGCGCTTCGATAACCTGGCGGACAGCTTGCCTTGTGTCTTTTCGCTGAGTGAATCCCACTCTCAGCCAAAAGTCCAAAGAGTGTGGCTTTGAGTGCTTCTTCAGGGTACGATTCTGGCCGCCCTGGATGATATAATCTCGTCCGGTACTTCGGATATGTTCGATCAGTTGAGAGACGTAGAAGCCAGCTCCAGATCCACCATAAGGCAGCTCGATAAACTCATCCATATCTCTACCTCTGGTTTGCGTACGAGCAGACGAAGGATCTGCGGCAGTGTGGAACTGCCAACATCATCATATTCGGATGCGATTCCACCGCAAGCAGGCTGCGCTATGCCTTCGATAGTATCGGCTGCGACCAAGTGTCGCTCAAATGGACTCAGCCTATTGCACAACCCGGGTGCGAACAGGTAAAAGGGCCTACCGAGTACCAGGATTATCGGAAGCGAAAGCAACGCGCTGCAAACACTACCTACTGGCTGCGCGAAGCGCGGGTAGCGCGCTGCAAGCGGTTAGGCAGACGTCACTGACATCAGTCTGGAAAATGGAAGCAGAGCACTGTAACGCTAATCCCTCTTGATTCGTCAGAAGGGAGATGGAATCTGAATAGGAGCCAGCCGTCTGTTTGTTCTGCCTCTGCCTTGACAAAGCTTGGATGCTCTGAGATTTGGTCTCGGATCTTATCCAAAATGGGGCCTAGTCTCTTGTTTCGGACGAAGAGCAGTATCGCTGCCTTGGAATCACGCCACGTGAGATAGGACAAGAGTTGGTCGATTGCCTCGAAGAATCTCTTGATACCACCCCAGAACTTGCATTCGGCAACAAATACGTTGCCGCCTTCGTGCCTGATTAGGATATCTGTCTTTCCTTCTTTGTTGAATGTCTCCCCACTGACGCTCTGGAAATGAGGCGACAACTGCATTATGAAATGATCGCGCAGCGTCTCTTCATCCTTGTCAAAGTATACAGCGGGATGCCTCTCCATCTCTCGGCCCATTTCGTAGCAAATATGGAGTATGGCATCGTAAATCGACCAGGCTAATGAGGGTTCAGGAGCAAACGGCTCGGCCGAAGCCTCCGGCTTCCGGATTATAGGCTCCTTCTTCGCAACAGGAATACTGAAAGTGCTAGGAACAGACTCCGACCTTCTTATCGGGACTCCCAAACGCTCTAATAAGCTGGACTGCTCTAGCAGAACCTGTTTGCGGGATGTGACAACCCTGTGTGTCCTTTCTTGAAGCGCAGCGTTCCAATCGGACACTTCTCTATCCACATTCTCAGACTGTCTACGTATGGGTGATAGTATCCCTTCAGCCTCACGCTTGATCTCCTCAGGATCATCTCGCCAGTTGATAATGTCAAATGATATGCTGTTACCGGATAGGCCAACATCAGTGGTCCAGGGAATACGAGATGAAGGCCTGAGACGAAGCAAAGCCTTTTCGCCCGAAAACGGAAGATGGTATGTGAGGACTTGTCTTGGATAGGTCTTTCCAGCGTGAACGTAGAAGTCACCAGGATGTCTTTCAGCTCTAATCATCTCCTCTCGTTCAGAAACCGAGAGAGCATCCCATGCAATCCTCAAAGGGTTCACGGAGTACTTTGAGACCAGGTATTCAATATATCTGCTCTCATTATAATTGAGCAGCTTATTGCTATTCTCCCTGCGCACTTCCTCTTGGAGCGATGAAAGGCGATCCCCAAGATATGGAGACAGTTTACCTTCAGCAAAGATCCTCACACAAGCACCCCCATGAATGTCGGTACGAAAAGCCGCAGTGTCGCGAATCGTGTATTCCGAAACCAGCTTGTTTGGGATGAAGTGGACTTTCTTGTTCTATGGCTGATCGTTCCATCTGACGTCACGGTCTAAAGCCAAACTTCCAGCCGTGTCCAGTATCGAAGTTATCGGAAACAACTGATCCAGTCTAATCAGTAGCGCCAGCTCTCGAGTATACAGATTATCGGGGGTGTGTTCGGCGGCGTCCGGCAGCCGGCAATACTGCGGCACTGACCATCCCCGAAGGACGTGTTTAGGCAATGTAATCGTCCTTATTGTGCTTGCACGATCCACTTCCAGGTACATAGAATGGTACACGCAAGATTCTGAATCGGCAATGAGGTGGGTGGCCGCACTGCTGACCATAACTGTGCGATCAGGATTCACTACTAGAAGAACAGGGCGATGGTCTCCTTGATTGTTTGCGCATCAAAAGCTAGCCCAAGCCCGGCAAAGGACACAATGTCTTGATATCTGGTCTTGACCGATGCATAGAGCGTCTCAGCGACAATGCGAAGCAACAGAGCAGGAGCCCTTTTGTCGGTGTAGGTGGTGGTATGATACGTAGCCTTTGCGCCTCTACCCCACTCTGGCTTAAGGACCACGGGGCTTCCGCTTGAGCCAGGGATTGTCGCACCGTCTATTAGAAAGCCCCTAACAGTTCTGGGACGTATAACTCTGTCCTCCTCGACTTCATCCACAAATGGCTCGCCGATTCTTGTAGCGATTATGCCTGATCTAACAATTGGCAAGTTGGCTGTTCCTTGTGTCAAGCCTGACGGATAACCTATCACGAAGACATCGTCAGCAATCGTGATATCCATCTCCTCAAGCTTCTCCTTGTCAACGAAGTCCAAGTAGGCCGCAAACCGCCACGGCATCTTGCCCTCGACAATAAGAGAAGTGACATCAAACGCCATCATATCTACATCGCTGTCTCGATGCTCCCGCCATATCCTACAGCCATTATCGAAATGTAATGGAAGCGGTACCGCCTCCCCAAGAGTTTTACCATTTGGTCCTCGAATGTTGCAGTGAAGTGTTATCTCACTTACCCCTTCTCGCCGATTGGACTCTCTTGGAAGAGCGTGCTTGTTGGAGACAAGGAAGATCTGGTAATCATAGGTGTCGCTCACCTTTCGCCCCACAAGAAGGCCGGTGCACTTTTCGCCCCAGTCGTTTTCGATTAATAGTGTCGCATATGTCCATTCCCATAGCTGAAGAGGTCCTCGATGGGGATCAAAGCATCGAAAAGTCACTGACCTCATCTACCTCAACCCCTTCTACTAAAAGCTGGTGCATCCGACTTATCTTGAAGCTCTGCGCTTGCGTTGGAATTCTATTGGCCGCCAGCAGGCCGCCAGCAGGCCGGCAGATGAGCTGCGCGTATAAGGACCGTCTCAAACAGACCCGCGCTGCTGCCCTCCGAGACATACTAGGGAAAGATCGTTTTGAGTTGTTCAACCTGATCTGCGACCAGGTCAGGGGTTTGCTCGTAGACGGGCTGTACAGGGTCTTGGGGCATCAAGATAACTCTGGAATTGGCTTACCCAACACATAGTCCCACCGACAGTCATGTCTGTCCCTTTTGGTACAGGCGACAGCAACCTTGAGAAAGGGCTCGCTTCCAGCTGGGGACGGAAGCAGCTCGGCTCTATCGAGATTAAGATCGATTAGTGCTTGCAGAACCAGAGGCGCAGCATGGAGCGGTAGCTTGATGTGATAATCCAGGAAACTCACCTCTAGATGAACGGGCACTTTTCCGTTCAGGGGGACGATCATAGCGATCTCTGGATCCTCGTAGTAGCACTCTTTGCACTCCTGGAGTCTGAGATCGTCCGACTTTGGGATCTTCATATTCTTTTGTGCTACGTTCCCAAAGGAACGAACGATGCAGTCTCTTACGGGATCCAGCTGCCTGTGAAGAATATATCGGTAGCCAAACGTGTAGAATGCTAGCATATATGCGGCGGTCAGCCAGCCGACACGAGCTATGTCTTCTCTCAGTTCTGGGTGTGGGTGAACCAAGATCGAGAAGTGTTCGGTCCCTGCAAGAGCCTGAAATCTCTTCAGTTCTTTCGGATCATTTCTCGACCACTGCCCGCTCTTTCGATCTCCGATGAATGTTAGTTGTCCTTTGTTTGGTTCTTCTGGCCGAAAACTGACCCGTGCATGGAGCTTGATGGGTTTCCCCAGCGATCGTGGAAGTATCTCAACAGGCAATTCGCGGTAGAGTTTGCCCGTCTTCCAGCCCTCTTTGACCTTTTCCCTTAGCTGCATTTGCTTATCGCCGCGGCTGCCTGCCGTGTTGTTGCAGTGCTTGCAAAGCAGTACCCTTTGCCTTGTCGCTATCTTGCTGCCACTTTTGCTACGTATGTCTTCTGGCCAAACGTGGCCATCGGTAAGCAGTCTGTCCCGAAGATCCTGCTCGGAAAACAGCCTAAGGCAAATTGGGCATTTGAACACATCCCCGACGTTAGGATTGAGGTCCTTTAGATCGGCCAAGTGCGATTGGAAAAGGGCATCGCGAAGTACCGTACTCATCATAAGTGGTTTCTCCTTTCCAAACCAAAACCCGAGCCTTACTCCACCACCCAGGGCTTCCTGGGTCAGGTAGGTAGCCAAGGCGGCTCAGAAACTCTGTGTAGCCACCCGCAAAGGGTAGTAGCGGTTCTCTTTCCACAGCGGCTACAGCTCCCCGGCCGCCCGCCTGACGGCCTGCTCCAAGTCCCTCTTGCTCGGCCTGGTGTAGACCCTGGTGGTGTCCAGGCTTTCGTGTCCCAACAGGGTGGCCACCTGGTCCAGCGGGGTGCCGGCGTCGACCAGGTTCTTGGCAAAGGTGTGTCTGAGCGTGTGGCTGGTGCAATCCATGAGCTTGGCCTGGTAGGCATACTTTGTGACCAGGTAGTTGATCCCGGCCTCGCTGAGTGGCCCGCGCTGGCCTAGAAAGAGCCTCTTGGACCCGTCCTCTCGCCGCTCCTCGAGGTAGGACGAAAGGGCCTTGCGGGTCCTGTTGTCCAGAGGGATGCCCCTCGCCTTGCTGCCTTTCCCCTGCCGGACGTACAGCCAGCCCCTGCGGTCCGAGATCTCCAGGTCCGGGACCTTGAGGGCGGCCAGCTCCGAGATGCGCAGCCCCGTCCCCAGGAGCGTCTGGACGAGGGCCAGGTCGCGCACGCTCTCCCCACGCCTTACTGCCCGCATAAGGGCCAGCTGCTCTTTGCGGTCCAGCCAGCGGGGGGCGGTGTCTTTCTGCTGTTTGACCAGAACCTTCTCCATACCCTCGAAGGGGTTCTCCCGGGCCAGCCCGCTTTGCCTGGCCCAGCGGAAAAAACCCCTCAGGGCGATCAGCCGCCGGTTGACCGTGGCCGGCGTCCGGCCCCGGCTCACCAGGTACCCTCTGTACTCCCGGATCTCCCCGGGGTCGACGGCCCGGGGGTGGAAGGCCTCCCCGGTGGTCGGCTCCCACCAGCGGATGAAGGCGCCCAGGTCGCCGCTGTAGGCTTTGACCGTGTGGGCGCTCTTTCCGGCCCTGACTAGGTGTTCTCGGTACTGTCCTAGGATGCTCTCATTCGTGTCCATAAAAGATTATCTTTAGAGTTTTTTCGCGGCTAATGGTGCTTACAGCGGGGTTATCCTCAGAGATCCCCGCCCTTGTATGCAGATAATGCCTCTTATCCAGGGAGATTATATCAGGAGCTGGAAGGGGTGTCAACTATCCAAATAATAAACTTTTGCCTCCATGCCCCTGTACGGTGACCGAGATAGTGAGACTGTCGACGAAGATAATGTGACTCATGCCAAAGTTATTGAGACTGGCGTGACAAAGTCAATGAGACTGGAGTACATCCCGTTTTGCCAGCTTCAAGGCGCACCGCCGAAGACGTTTCAGTCGATTATCGACTTCCCTGACCGAAATGTCAGGCTCAAGAGTAATATGGCGTGGCCAGGTCGCTGAAAAGATCGTGGAGTGGGGCAGCCTGGTTTTTTCTGGTTTGGTGATTGTGCAGATTGTTCCTGGTCCTTTGTCTGACCCTAAACTTCTTCTTGTCGGTATAGCGAGCATTGCCGATGTGTACTGGCTTGCGCTGTCCTCGTTTACTTCGCCGTAGTGGGATTGATTCAGCACACAGACGGCCATGGCAGAGCATCTTGAGCCAAGCGCGTTTGACAGGAGGAGTTCCTCAAAGTATAATCCCTGGCGTGCCCGATCATAGTACTCCTGGCTCTTGGGGACCAAAGGATGCAAGGTCACCTGGGGTGTCTGTTTTTATGGTCCAGAGTATACCGGATAGGGTTGGAACTCATAACCCGGAGGCCGAGGGTTCGAATACCTCCCCCGCTACTCAGGAGGCACCCCTAGGGGTGCCTCTTCTAGTTGATACAGCTGTTGGTGTGGAAGCACGCAAGTCCGCGAGTGAGGACACGACTCTACTCTGAAGATAGGGCCGGATAGGGTAGGCCGCATGGGCCGTCTCGATGAACTCTATAGAGTATTCGGGGTCACCCCTGACTGCACAGACATCGAGCTGCGTCGGGCGTACCACGCTACAATGCTTAGGCACCATCCTGACCGGAACCCGAACCGAGTTGGGGCTGCGACGGTAAAGACACAGCAACTCACGACTGCCTACGCGGAGCTGAAGGAGCATCGCCTCGCGGGTTCGGCTCGGGCTGAGCAGGCAGAAGCTGGGCAACAGGGGACAGGGACGGTCGGCGATATAGAGTGGACGATCCGATTCTCGTTCTCCTTTGATGGCGTTGACGTCCAAGATATAGCCTCTCGCAAGGCGGAGTTCCGTGAAGCGTGGCAGAACCTTCGTCAACACCCAACTGACCCGATATCCGCACTTCGACTAATCCACGCTGCTTTCAGAGCGGAACGTCAGGATGCTGTACGCGACCTACTGCACAACCTGGTCTTGATCGATTCAGCATCCCTCTTGCTGTCATTTGTGGGACCCGACGACGCGTCTGAGACTCTCGTTAGGTGGGCCCGATTCCTCGATCAGAATCAGAGGACACCGGCGGCTGTTCAGATCCTCGAAGATGCGTTTGTGTCTGGACGATCATCCTCTTCCTCCGTAGCTGACGAACTCCGTCGTCTCCACTATGCGTGGGCCCAGTACGGAGACCCCACCACGGGGGCGAAGGCTCTACCCGAGGTTCGCATTGAGCACCTCAATCGGATTCTGGAGATCGGCTTCGAGTATGGCTACATATACAAGCTCTTGGCCGAAGCATATCACGACATCGGAGATGACGAACAAGCACGCACTCACTTGAAAGAGGCCTACAGAATCGACCCCCAGCTCTCGGGAGCGGTTCGGATATCGCGTGCGCTGGGCTTCGCTCAGCAAGCCAAACCCGCGAGGCGATGCTCTTCAGTAGCTCTTCAACGGTCCAAATGTGATCTGTCAGTCCAGGGGCAGTTACGGGTGACCGCTGCTTCCTATTTGCCTATGGAGCCTGACCATCCTATTTGGCCGAGATCTGCTCTATTCTGACCAAACAGTGTGGCCTATAACATGATAGCTTTCGGAAATCTGCGCACTACCGACAACACCCTACCGGGTGACTACCAAGTCTATGGACAACACAGAAAAGGAGTATATGATGTCGAATGTAGCAAAGAACGTGATATGGCCTCAGGATGCTGAGATCCTTGTGCGAGTCGTGGTAATGCATGTTGGACAGGGAGCCAGTGCAATCGTGCTCGCAGCCGACGGTGATACCTACAAAACGATTCTCATTGATATAAACCTCAATGGGAAGTGCGACGGAATTGACGTGCCCCGATTGATGTCTGATCTTCTGGGCGCTGACAACAAGCGACTTGGGGTGTTCGTGAACACACATCCTCACAGTGATCATCTGTCGGGGGTCACAGAACTTGCCGACGCGGTGGTCATAGATGAGGTATGGCACTCCGGTCACAAACCTGGCAAAAAGCATGAAACTGCTTATAAGAACCTTCAAGCGGTGCTAAAAAAGGTCAAGAAAGCAGGTGGCACGGAGACGAAACTCAGAGGTAGTCGGAGCCCTATGCAGATTGGCGAGGCAGAATGCTACATACTCGCACCCGCCGAGTACGTTGTGGAGGATATCGCCGAGGAATCAGAAGACGAGAGGTATCAACGGATCCATGAGCAGTGCGCCGTACTCAAATTCGGGGTCGGGGACACATGGATCATGATGACCGGCGATGCCGACCGCGGCGCCTGGGAAAAGCACATCACCAATTATCACAGAGAAAGATTGCCAGCAGTTGTCCTAGAAGCGGCTCACCACGGATCTCGGACGTTCTTCCGCTACAATGAAGAGGATGCCCCCTATCCAGATGCCCTAGAGCAAATCGCGCCGACCTATGTGGTAATTTCGGCACCCAGAACCGAAGAGAGCCAATGGGGACACCCACATAAGGATGCAGTTGAGCTCTATACAAACGCAGTTGGGAAAGATAACGTCCTCCATACAGGTGATAAGCGGCACTCTTTCATCTGCGACATTCTCAGTGATGGTGAGTGCACAATCCAGTCCGACAATGGCGACTTGGCGGATGCCTACCCTATTGGTAATGGCGACAGTGGCGATGGCGAGGGCGGTGGAAAAGGCGGAACAACATCAATCTCGTCTACACGTAGTGGAACTCGCGTCGATCACCGTCCTATGGGAGCGTAGAAATGCCCATATCCTGGATCACCCTGTATCCACAGTGGTACCTTGACGAACGACGAAGAATAGAGTACCACTACCCCGAGTTCGAGATCGATGAGTATGCACTGGACAAGGGTGTGCTACGCTACTATGGAGAGCTAACAGTCAGGCCATCTGGCGGGGCAAGCAGATACCCTGTGAAGCTTGAGTATCCAGAAGGCACCCCGTTCATGCCACCTATCGTCGTGCCTCTCGAATCTATGCCCGAGTTCAATGAACATGGAAAACTCCAGAAGAGTCCACAAGCACGCCTGTTTGACTACCGTCATCAGATGCCTAGTGGCGCTTTATGCCTTTTCCAGCGCGAGGTGCGTGGGTCGAGTGGTGGCGATGTCGTACGCGGCACGGACGCTCTAAGGCGCGCCCAACAATGGTTTCTTGGATTATGCACCGGGCACTGGCCCCCTGATTCCGCCGAGAGCGAACTCGAAGCGCACTTCCTACAGGCGACAGATGTGCTACTGAGCAACGTGTTTTTCTCCTCCGACATCCAGGGGCACGGATGCTTCTATATGGTTCCTGACCTTCGTCGGCTGATGGAATCCAAGTCCGACGACGTATGTCCCATGATCGTAGTGGCATTGACTGAGGAAACGGGCGTTAGCAGAGTGCTTGATGCACGCGATGATCTGTCGAGGATATACCCTTGGATCCAATCTGATCTATGGAACCCCCAACGGGTTGCCGAAATCGAGAGCGGCAACGAACCCGGCGAGGTGAGGAAAGGATACTGGTGGTCACTCCCGGCGGAACCCAGGCCGTTCCGCAACGGCGAAGGGCTACTTCGGGAGCTAGCTATAGTGGCTCCAGACGAAGATGCTTGGCGCATGGTATCTTCGGCGCTCAAAGCTGAGATGTCCTTGTCCGAACACCATTTCCTCGGGCTTCGGTACCCGGATCGACAGGAAAGTATCGAATGGTTGGTGCTGTGGATGCCTCGCGGAAAACGTTCCCAGGTCATCAGGACCGATGAGCAGAAGCGCGATGAGTTCAATCGGTCTCCAGTCTACTGTCTTCGCGCTCACACAGCCCGCCCAGGTGACCTTCGGTTTCGGAATACAGGTGTGGTAGATGATATCGTCCAAAACAAGACCGTGGCCCTGATAGGCCTTGGTGCACTTGGATCAACCGTGGCCGAGTTGCTGGCAAAAGCCGGAGTGGGTCAGTTTCGCCTCTGTGATTGCGACCGTCTTTCCACAGGCAATGTTGCTCGCCACATAGGAGGCCTCAATGAATTCGGTGCCCTCAAAACGCTGGTAGTGGCAAATCGCCTACTGGAGATCAATCCGTATCTGAGATTCTCCCAAGAGAATCTGATCAGCGGATCCGCTGTCGCATCCCTGGAGAGGCTCGCTGAATTCATTGGGACGGCGGATATCACGATTTCCACCACGGCTGACGAAAGTGTCGAATCGATCATCAACCAGGTAGCTGTAATCCATCGCAAGACGGTCATCTATGGCCGTTCACTTCGGCGAGGGAGTATGGGGCGAGTGTTTCTGGCAAGACCAGGCACCGATGCGTGCAAAGAATGCCTGTCAGAGTATGCACGAAAGGGACGTCAAGGCGAGGAAGTACCGCCCGACTGGATTGAGGTAACCGAGTCTGAGGATGATATCCTTTTGCATGAGTGTAGCAGACCTGTGATCCCTGCCAGCGCAATAGACGTTTCTTTTACTGCTGCCCTGATAGCACGAGCAGCTCTTGACGTTCTTGAGGGAAACGACACTGAGACCAACCATTGGCTTTGGTCACGGCAGCCCGTTCCCGACATAGATTGTCGGCTGGACAGAGAAATGCACGTATTGCCGGGACGCTTGGAACCAAGATTCGGGTGTCCTGCCTGCCAGAAGCCTGATGTAGTTCGACTTGTGATGAGCAAGGAGGTTCACGAAACCACCGTGGCACTCGCAGAGTCATCCCCAGATGCAGAAACTGGTGGGATCTTGATTGGGTTTGTCGACGAGAATCGACGCGCAATTGTGCTGAGAGCAACGGGTCCCGGTCCGAGAGCAGAGAGAACCAGGGCGCGTTTCAGTAGGGATGTAGAGTATGTCCAGATGGAGCTCGATCGAGCGGCATCGGAGTTGGGAGAGCGCGGAGCATACGTCGGGGAATGGCATTCTCATCTCGTAACAGACCCGCAACCAAGTCCCATCGACGTTGAGTCTCTATTTGGCGTTTCCGCAGCGCCGAACTATCTGACCAGATGCCCTGTAATGGTCATTACCGGCTTCGATCGTGCGGTCGGCAAGGTGGTTACGACCAACTCGTGGGCCTTTCCTGTTGGCGGACGGATGTACCGGATAGAGAACGAGGTCGAGGGGTGGCCCAAGGGCTGCGTGGAGAGCCTCACATGCGACATAGTCAACACCCTCCACAAAGGCCATCGACACAGTTCCTGTCAGCTGCGGCTTCCGAGGAATCCGAGTGCGCGCCTAACACTTGACTGAGGGAAGCAGAAGCGTAGAGAGAAGAGACAGATAGGAGATGGATAAGATCAGTCTGACGCTATACGACTTAATGGGTTATCTTCTACCAGGGGCAGTGATCCTCTTCGCTTGCTCTATTCTTGAGTCGACGTTCCTGGGCAGTGACCTGCTTGGCTTGCCTCACATCACGGACAACCTGATTGTCGCTGCTGTAGCTGCCTATTTCCTTGGTCATTTGGGACATCGTCTGAGCTCAATACTTGGGCAGCTATACCATTCGCCTGGCGTGAGACGAATCAAAGCGAGAGTTCCCAGGAAGGTCAAAGCCAAGATGGGAATGCTGCTTGGGGGTGAGATGTACCGGCTGAGCGACCCTTTGTTCCGTCTGGTGCGCAAGACTGTTCAGCAAGCCTACAGGATTGAGCTGGCTGAGGAAGAAAAACTGAACACGCTCGAGATCTACATCCTAGCCGACAGCTACGTTACGGCATCAGGCGGCAGCGTTGAGCGGGACATATGGATCGTCGTCGAGGGATTCTACAAGACATCGATGGCGTCGTTTGGGATCTTGAGTCTAGTACTCCTCAGCTCGGTCTTTGCAGGAGGAGCCATTATTCGCGCTCATCCTGAGGTGCTGCTTGCGCTGGGGTGGCAGCTGACTGCAACACTGGCGGCGGTGACCATACTGGTCACCCTGCTGATCAGGACCGGTTGCGTCTTCTATGGACAGCTCAAGCGCAACAACACTTACGCGCTCTTTCTGGCACTTCGGCGGAAAGAAGAACGCAAGGAAGAGGAGTGAGATCATGGATGAAGGACGCGTGACAAGGATAGGCACTTGACGGGGGGTCTATCTGAAATACAATCCCCGCTGTGCGAGATCAAAGTGCGTCAGGTTCCTGGGGACCGGAGATCACCAGGTTGGCTGGCGTGCACGGTTTGTCGGTCTGGAGATATCAAGATAGGGTTGGAACTCATAACCCGGAGATGACTAACCCCTCGCCACAATTCTTGGTCTTGAGAAGCACGGCCAATATCTTCCAGGTAGGGCTATATTCTCTAGCCATCCGCTTAGAATCCTCATCACTGGCCTGCTCCACCTAGGAGATCCCCTCGATGGGATCGGCGGAGATGAGCCCAGTCTCCATAGCCCATCGCAGAAAACCGAGAGACTGTACAGCCTGCGGTTCACCGTCGCTGGCTTGTAGTTCGTCACGGTGAGAAGATGGGACCGGTGTGTAGGCTACGATGTTATGCGGACTCTTTCCTGTGGCCACTAGGTGGCCATGGAAGCGGTCTAGGTAACCTTCTTGCGGGAATGCGGTATCCATGATATTCCCTGGTATGGTATTGTTCCCGCGCGAACGTGATTATGTGAGGGAATATCTCAGCCTTATTTGCTCATTTTGCCGCATTATCTGAGGAAAGGCAAGGCATGATCTGAAGATAAGGGTCATTATGTGAGGAAATGCGAAGGGTGCAGCGTGTCTTCAAAAGCGGTTGAAAATGAGGCGGAAGTGTAGTACAATGTAGGCCACCACAAAGCCATATCGTTGCAAAACACATCGCAGCGGCGGGTTTCAATATAGCGCTTCAATGCATGCCGAACCTGTTCTCTTGGCTAGTGCCAAGGAGGTGTCGGCATGTTTGTTTCTGGAGGCCGGCTTCGACCGAAGGATGTTTCACCTTTGTTACAGGTGAGGTTAGATTCACCTATCGCCCAAAGCGACGTGAGATGTGTAATGCAGACATCACGCATCGGATGAAGCATATTCGCAGTTAGGCGCAATTCGCCTACAACATCGCATCGAAAGGAGCGAAACAATGAAAGCGCGTATGTTCACCTTGCTCACACTCATCTTAGGCCTTAGCCTTCTGTCCGCGTCGGCTGAGGTCGCCCATACGTCAGAGTTAGGTACACTATCTGAGCGTCACGGCCTATCCCTCCCAACGATCCTGGATTGGGACGGCGCTAGTTCCCTTCATAGCCTGCCTGCTGGAGCAAACGGTGTAAGGGCGCAGGGTATGGGCGCTTCCGTAGCTCTCGGCGATCCTGGCCTCTCTTTTCGCTACGTGAAGACCTTCGGCGTGACCGAAGTGGCATGGCTGGCTGACTCCGACCACCTCAATGGCCCCAATGGCCTAGGCCTCGATGGCGCGAACAACCTCTGGGTAGCCGAGGGAGTCGGCTACCGGGTTCTCAAGTACAGCTCTGTTGGCACCTTCCAGATGTCCATCGGGACGGCTGGTCTGAGAATTGCAGGTAGAGATCTGCTCGCCACTCCCTGGGACGTGGGAATAGATCCCATCGGCAATATCTGGGTGGTGGATGGAGATGCTGATCGCGTGGTCAAGTTTGCCCCGGACGGCACCTATCTGGATCAAATAGGAGTGAATTGGGAAGAGGGGACGGACAATGACCACTTGCACAACCCGGGGGGCGTCGCTTTGGATACTGCGGGCAATATCTACATCTCTGACGGCGGCAACAATCGAATACAGATCTTTGACAGCAGCGGTGTCTACAGTACTACTCTGGGCGAGTCCGGCGTCTCCGGTTCGGACAACACTCACTTTAGCTGGACTGATGGGCTGACAGTGGACTCGAACGGTACAATTTACGTGGCTGATCAGAACAACCACCGTGTGCAGATCTTTGACAGCACGGGCACCTACAGTGCTACGCTGGGTAATGGCACCTGCGGTATTGCCAATGACCAATTGTGCAGTCCCGGTGACGTGGCTGTGGACTCTAGCAGCAACATCTATGTAGCCGATACGAACAACCACCGCGTGCAACTCTTTGATATCAGCCTTAAGTACGTTGCCACCTTGGGCCAGACAGGCGTCTCTGGTTCGGACAATGCCCATTTCAATAGGCCCGAGGGGGTGGCAGTAGACTCCAACGGCAGCATCTACGTCTCGGACCCAGGAAACTTCCGCGTGCAGAAGTTCAATAGCAGCCACTTCTATCAGTATACTATTGGCACAACCGGCGTGCCCTACGTTACTGACAATCTTCACTTTAATGCAGCCTATGGTGTCGCTGTAGATAGTTCAGGCAACATCATCCTTACCGAGGAATGGGGGCACCGGCTGTTGAAGCTAAACAGCAGTGGGGTGGCTCAGTGGTCGCTGGGAGATGCCGGTGTCACCGGTTCGGATAACGCTCACTTTGCTCGACCCAGAGGAACGGCAGTAGATAGTAATCGAAACATCTATGTTGCCGAGCACGACAATCACCGCGTGCAGATTTACGACAGCGCTGGTAACTACGTTGCTACAGTAGGCACCGGTTGGGGGAACGGCGACTATCATTTCAAGAACCCAAGCGGTGTGGCGATAGGCCCTGACGGGTACATTTACGTAGCCGACACCTGGAACCACCGCATCCAGATTTACAACAGCAGTCGAATCTACGTGGCTACGCTGGGGGTGACGGGCTCTTCTGGCACGGACAATGCCCACTTCAACGGCCCGCATGGTGTGTTCGTAGACTCAAATGGAAACATCTACGTGCCCGATAGCTATAACCGCCGCGTGCAGGTCTTCGATAGCAACCGCGTGTATCAGCGAACCATCGGGACGACGGGTGAGGAGGGGGACGACTTCTCTCACTTTGACGAACCTCGCGATGTGGCAGTCGACAGTTACGGCAATGTTTACGTGGCTGATGCCTGGAACAACCGTGTACAGGTTTTCGACAGCGGCGGCGCTTATCTAACTACTATTGGCGGCGGGTGGGGTCGTAAGAACGGTCAGTTACGGGGTGCCATGGGGGTGGAGGTAGATAGCAGGGGCAACGTATATGTAGCTGACGAGGACAACCACCGCATTCAGAAGTTCGCCCCCGGCGTACCGGGCTGGCGGCAGGTGAACATCAACGGGTTTGGCGAGCGGCGGAATCGGGGCGTTACAGCGTTGGCGGTATTCAACGGCCGACTCTACGCTAGCGCTTCAAACCAGGACGACGGCGCGCGCGTCTGGCGCACGGCAGATGGAACCACCTGGACTGCCGTCAGTGAAATCGGCTTTGGGAGTGCTTACACTAACACCAACCGTAGCATCCCGGACTTGACAGTGTTCGACGGTCAACTATACGCTGGCGTGGGCCGGAGTGATAACGCGGGACAGATTTGGCGCTCGTCTGACGGGACAGCCTGGACACAGGTGGAAGGAAGCGGATTTGGCAATGCCAATAACAGCCGCATTCTCGCGCTTGCCGTGTTCAGCCATCAACTTTATGCTGCCACTGGTAACGACAATGATGGCCTGGAGATCTGGCGTAGTAGCACCGGCAACGCTGGTTCTTGGTCACAAGTGGTCACCGGCGGGTTCAACAGCGATTCCAACAATCGCATGGTCTGTGGCTTCGCTGAGTTCAACGGCTATCTATACGCTGCCGTCGAAAATACGACAGATGGCGTTGAGATATGGCGGACGAGCGACGGCGTCACCTGGACTCAAGCCAATACGAGCAGTTTTGGCGACGCGAATAACGGAGAGACAGGGGGCCTGGCAGTCTTTGGCGGTTATCTGTATTCCGGCACCCGCAACGATACCACCGGAGCGCAACTCTGGCGTTCCAGCGATGGCACGACTTGGACGCAGGTAGTGGGAGATGGCTTCGGTGATGTAAATAACCGCAAGTTAGAGTCGCTGGTGGTGTTTAACGGTGGCTTGTATGCTGTTGCTGGCAATTACGTAACCGGAATGACAGTCTGGCGTTCGGTGGATGGCATCACCTGGACGCAGGTGAACCCCGACGGCTTCGGCGACAGCAATAACGACGCTACTCTCTGGGGTAATGCCACGGCAGCCTTCAACGGTAGTCTTTATATTGGCACCTGGAACTGGGGGGGCAACGGCGGGGAGGTATGGATGATGCTCCACCAGGTGTACCTGCCGACCGTGCTACGCGACTACAGCAGTGCCACGCCCTACGCGCAAGCAACGTTCGATGGGCCAACCTGCGAGTGGCTTGAGGGTGAAACCAGTCTCTTCAAATACGGCTGTTTCGACGGGGAGTACCAGCAGTTGATAAAGGTGGCCAATCAAAACTTGTATTACATCGGGTACAACCTACCTTCTGCTGACTTTGCCCTTTCCGCTGACTTGCGGTTTGTTTCGTCGGTGTATGGCCTTGCTGCGCTCATCTTTGACGTGAACGCGACCCACGAGTTCTACATGTTCACTCTCAGCTCTTCTGGCAGTTATGGACTCTGGACTCACGGGGCCGGGTGGAAACAACTGGTAGGGTGGACCTCAGCCCCCGGCTTTGATGCTTCAGGCGCCAACTCGATGAAGGTGGAAAGAGAGGGTCCAGCTATAGGATTGTATTTGAACGATCAGCATCTGATCACTGTCGACGACACTACACTGACTGGAGAACTGGGAGTAGGTGTCTACATCCAAAACCAGTCACAGCCTGGGCTGGATGTGCGCTGGGATAACTTTGTGGCCTACCCACTGGAAGGTGCACTATAAAGGGCCTATGGTGAAGAGGTGTGGATGATGCTGCATGAGGTGTACCTGCCCCTGGTGATGCGCAACCATCAATGGTCGGGACGTGGGGAGCTGCGCCTAACAAGCCGTGGCAGTTCGAAAGTCGATCCCCACGGTTGACAAAGCAAGACTCTCTAATGAATAGAACCTCGCTCTCGTCTGTTCTGCATAGGTATAGCCTTTAAGAAAAAGATTTTGGGTTTGGTCGGTTCACCGCGCGCGGCTCTTATGTGAAATACCGTTGTTGTGCGTATAATATGCCATCAGCTACGTAAAGTGTCCAGCGCTCTTGGGAAGGCGCAGCTGAAACCCAAAACGCTTTTCAGAATGTCTATAGCGCAATGGTGTTGTACGCACACAGAGGACGTCTCTGACGGAATGCGCGTATCGAGGACCGAAAATGGTGCCTAAAAGCTCGGAGGGCTCTGGGAGGACAGAACGGCTATCCTTGAGATCCTTGGTGGTGGTCCTGGTGTTTGTTGTTGGTGGGTGTGTGGTTATCGGCTATGCGAAGTATCATGCTAGATAGCCCAGAGTGGAAGGGATAAGGCCAGGTGATATAACGCCTCTACCATGAGTCTCCCAGCACGTCTAGGTCGTGTACTGAATTGACCACCCTCTTTACTTCGTGGCTTCTATCGACATGAACTAGCCAAGGCTTCCAGGAGCTTTCCTGAACGGGAAAATACGCAATTAGTTACGAGAACGCACACTTGGTCGCCTAGAGAGCCCTCCAGGGTACCGCTTTCTTCCACCCACTCTTGTCGCAACAGTAGGGAGCGATCGTTGCTTCCCACAGCTACAAGTAAAGAGCTGATAAGGCTATCTTCCTTACTGCGCTTGGCCAGGAACTTGAAAGTGGTATCCTCCATCAGCTCCGCCGCCTGCATGACTTCCCCAGGGGAAAGGCCCAGTTCAAAATGTCTGGAGGTGACCAGCCCCATCAGATAAAACAAAGTCTCGGAACTGCCTCGGAAGCGATACGTGCGGCTTTCGAATATTTCTTCATGTTCCACGTCCAGGGACATCACCGTTGGATCTCCCTCGGATTTCTCGAGCTCCCGATCCTTTGGACCAGCCGCCCAGGCGCGAATCTTCTCATCCTCAAAATCAGGCTTCCGCTCGATCATTATATGACTAGCCTAGCAGAGTAGTACTGGGACAGTCAATACCTGTATGGAAATGCCCCGAGGTTGAATGGTATAATCCCTTTGTATGGTCTTGTCGCTTGGTTCTGTATTTGTTCTTGGAAACTGGCTATACGAAGTTCTGAAACACCTTCTTCGGCAAGGCCCCGTCCAGGTTCTGCTGAAGTTCCTTAAGGCTTGGAACGATATCAGCCGCCTGTGGGACAAGATCCACTACCACGGCATGTACGAGATTCTTGACTACGACTCAACTCTAGAGATCGCGGATCCCAAAGGAGAAAAGGCCATACTCACCCGCCGTGAAGTGGTCCGCTTCCTGCAGGACAACGTGGTGGCCATCCATGACCACGCCTGGGGAGACGGCGAGCTTTTCGCCAGGTACAGATGCCAACCGGGAGTGCCTGTTGACTTTTGTGAGGACGGGTCCAAATGGAATGTCTTAATCTCTCTTCGAGAGACCAAAAACAGAGGCGATGTGGTCAAGTTCTGGATAGAGAGGGTAATCAAAGGGGGATTTCTCGAAAAGAACGAATGGCTAGAGACAGAGATAGACCACCTGATGAAGCGTTTGAAACTTTCAGTCATTTTCCCTAAAGGGAGACCCTGTAGAAAGGCTACTTTGTCCCGCCGAAGCACGGGTAAAACTGTGCTGCTAACCCAGAAACATTTCGCCTTTCTACCTGATGGCCGCCGGCACAAGCTCACCTGGGAAACAAAGCGTCCCAAGCTCCACGACCGCTACACCATCAAATGGGTCTGGTGACTAACATTAGCCACCTTGGCCCGCACCAGAGCAGCAAAGCATCGCGCTTCCTTCCTTTCTAGAAGAACAGATCCGGATTACGGAACTGGAGTGAAATGAAGCTAAGAAGCGCTTATATTATATCCGCTAGGGGAAATAATGCAAATTGGGATTACTGCTTCTTCTTGGGACCTGGTCGGGGGTTGGTGGCCAGGTACGCCTTGAGGTCTTCCTTAGTCGTGAACCAGTCGCGGCCGAATCTCCGGCCTTTGACCAGCCCATTGGTCAGGAGGTTGCGGATATGGCGCGTTGTGTATCCTGTATACTCCGCCGCCTCCTTAACCGAGATCCAATCGGACAATGGATCCTCCTTGGAACAAGCAGCGGAAGTTGGTTCTATTGTACCATGACTTAACTGGCCTGACGACTCCCCTACCCCTCTAAAAAGGACCACAACGCTCTCAGAGGCCCGCAGAGCGGTTTTCGGCAGAAACGCGGTCAAAAAATATGCACCAGCAGCTCAGAATCGCTTTGAGTCGGCCTTCTCGGGTTTTGTTCATTATAAAGGGTGGGCGGGGGTTAGTGGGCGGGAGCCGACAAACCCTTGACTTCTCTAAATAAAAAGCAGGCCAAAAAAAGAGGCCGCGATTGCTCGAGGCCTCTTCGGTGGTCTATCCACCTTATACCCTGCAGAAGGTCCTGGCCAGCACCCTGAACTTGCCGCTGTCTCGGTCAACATCCAAGGTTCCCTCCACCAACACTCGGGTGCCTTTGGAGAGCATCTCGCCTGCGAGCTTCGCAGTCTCGCCGAAAAGGGTCACCGGGAAGAAGATGGTCTTATCCTTTCCCTTGCCCACGGCCACGCTGAAAAGGGCGTACTGAGTGTCATTTTTTGCCTGCTTGACCTCGGCCGGGCCGGTGGTGTTCCCCAGCAGGATAACTCTTTGGTAGTCCATCGCTTATCACCTCCTTTCTGGACTTCAACTCGGCAGGTTCTTTGCCTGCCGCCATCAAAAAAAGAACACACTGAGTCAAGGGTCACGCCGTAGGCGGGATTCACGAGCCTCGCCTATGGCGAGGCGAAGCCCTTGACAGTGTGATATAATTCCTTTTCGGCAGGCGAAGGAAGGCGGCTCCTACCTCAGGGCGGCGAAGCCGCCCGGTATGGGGGGATAATTAATGCAAAACCCGAAAGGCCGTTAAAACCAAAAAAGACCGCCCGTGTGGACGGTCCAAAGAAACCTGGGCAGAGACTCAACTCGGGAAAAGAACGAATCATTGGACTGAGGAGAAGCGCATCCACAATTTCAAACTACGCGTCTCTGCCTTGGATAAGTCCGTGTTCATAAACGTCTTGACTAAATCCTACTAACTTGCTAAACTGCTCCAAGGTAGAAATATTCTGGATGGATTGAGCACCATAAGTTTCTACTATCGGGAAGTTTTGCGCAAGTCGCGAACCACCCTGATCATTTATCTAAACTCGAGTACAATGGTGATGAACATATTAACGGTGCTCGCCGAGATAATTTATCTCTGGAGCGTAAGTAAAGCTCTCTAAATAGACCTAGTTATAATTATAGATATAATGTAAAACAAAGTGGGGGATGTAATGAATAAAGAAATATTAAAACAAATTTCTGAGACAAGATTTGAGGCAAGAAAAAAATGGCTTGCTGAACATCCTGAAGCTAGCGGGACAGCTTTCGGCCACGCTCATGGAGCGATAGGTACAGTAGAGGCCGCTATTAGTGAGGGGGCGACTCCTGAAGGTCAAAATGCAGAAGAGTGGTATCAATTAAGCTTGGAAACTGTAAAGAAAGAATACGGCATTGATGTTTCAAAGCTTCCAGGCTGAACCCTCTTCTACAATATATCAGCCTTGAACTCCCAGGACTTCCCTTGTTGTAGTCTTCTTGTCGTCTATGTATCTCCTCGCTTCGCGCATTATCCGGCTTGCCACTCAGGGTAGTTGCCCATTGCTACATCTATTTCCCCTTGCTTCGACGTCGAAGAGCTTTCAACGCACGTTCTGCTTCCAGACGCACGACGCGCTCCGGTTCAAAACCAACTACGGATTCAAGTATCTTCTCGATACGAGTTCCGAGTTCCGGCGCACTTCGGGGGTCAAGCTCTGCCCATGCTTGAAATGCCCGCACTATCTCCAATCGAGCTATGGGATCCCTATGTTTTAGTTGTTCTCTTAGGCTGTTGGCGGCATCCTTCCAATCAATCTCGTCCTCATGGAAAAGCCTCAGGGCATGATTCTTAACCTGGGATACTAACATTAAACCTCCGTACCACTCAGTATCTGCTTGCAATCTGCTCAGTTCATCAGAGATGGCTTCTATCTGTTCTTGAATCCTCTTCTCTTCCTCCTTGAGACCCTTGTAGGTGCTCTGGATCCCGCTCACTAAGCTTTTGACTTGAGCCACCTCTTGCGAAGATTCTTGTGCCTGCTGTCTAGCCTGTACCACCTCCCGTGTGGCTTTCTGCGTTAACCACAAGCTGCCTAGGCCTTCCAAAGTCAGCAACGTATAGGCTGCCCCAACCAGCCAGAGAACAGTTTTAGTTGTTGATCGGACATTCTCAACAGCAGCCTGTGAACTCTCCAGTACTTCCTTGTAGGCTGCTAAGAGTTCTGTCTGGGTCACATAAGGCACGGAGGTGGCTGTTGGCTGGACAGTTGGTGCTGAGACAGGTGTTTGTGCTATGGCAACATCTACTGTCACAAGAGCTATCGCAACAGTCAGAACACTCAGTGAGAAGGATATCACTGTAGCGATGATCCTTCTATTCATTGTCGCTCCCCTTTGGTTATGTAGGACCAATAACAGCCCGTACTTTCATTAGAAGCTCGCTCGGACGAAATGGCTTGTGGAGAATATAATAAGCGAAGCCTCGCACGCTCTCTCTTTGCTGAATATCCGCAACAACAGCAGGGTCGACTATAACCGTGACAAACACGATAGGAACACTCAGTTTTATGTCATCTCGAATGATCTCGTAGAGGGCCAAGCCTGTCCTACCTTCTACGACCTCTCTTTTTCCTAAAGGACGTTCCCCCATAAGTATATCCAAGAGAATTAAATCATACTTCTGTCCGTACTGGTGGAGAACGTGCATTCCTTCTTCTGCAGACCAGGCTTTGTGAACCGTATAGCCTGCTCTTCTCAAGACTTTTAAATGCGCACCATCATACTCCAGTTGGTTCTCAATCCAGAGAATTGATTTTTCAGACATTTCGTTCCTCCTTGACATCAATCAAAGGTAGCACTACTTCGAAGGTTGTTTCATAATGCTCTTGTCCTTGCTTTGATAGTCTCCTTGACGGAGAAGTACGTACTGTCCCGTTGTGCAACTTCAGAATTTCTCGAGCGATTGCTAGCCCTATTCCTGCGCCGCTGACACGACTCTGCTTTGCAAGATCGGTACGGGTGTGACGGTCGAAGATAATCTCTTCTTCTCCGGGAAGGATCGGTAGGCCAATATTCTTGACACAAATGATCAGATTAGAGTCTCTCTGGTATGCATAAACTCTTATCGTAGTCCTAGCATCTGCGTATTTCACAGCATTGTCCAACAAATTGCGCATAGCCTGTTTGAACAAGTTCTCGTCCAACCGCACCCGCCCACTGAATGGGTCAATAGTCTCATTTTGGACGTGTGGGCCGATTACGTCCCTCTCTTTAGCTTGGCCCTGCTTATCGCGTGCACAAGCAATCAGTGTGCCAGTAAGGTCATATGCAACTTCGAGGGCTATTTCCTCAGGCTTCTTTTCCTCTCCAGCAATCCAGGCGAAGTTTCGAGCTACCAGGGAAGCGTTGATTGCCATCCATTGTATTGACTCGAGTTCATTCCGCAAGCTCTCTACGTCGTCATAACTCCAGCCCTTCTTGCTAGTAGGCCAGTTTTCCAGCAGTGGTCTCAAATCATCATACCAGACCTCAGCATACCCTAAAATCCCATGAATGGGCTGCTCGACCTCATGGACGACATCCTGAAGCCACCTGCTCTGCAAATCGACCATCTCCCTTTCCCTCTGTAGCAGCTTGCAGGTCTCGTAGGCCGAGGAGATTTGTCCCGTGAAGGACTCCAAGATGCTTAGCTCATCCTTAATAGAGAGACCATCAGATTGCTCAAGTTCTTCATAGAGAAAAAGGGACAATATACCGCGACTTTCTTCTCCAAAATATAGAGGCCACAATGCTACCTCGTCGGGCCAATCGCCTTCAGTAATCAGGTCGGCAATGTCACAACAAAGAGTATTTGAAGGCGTTACATCGAAGCCTATCACTCTAGGTGCCTTTTCCTGCAGCAAAACATAGAACAGCTCCTTATTCCCAGGATAGGTGCGCCCGATGAAATTTTCCGGCAGATTGGCTATCGCTTTCACTCTCGGCTCGCCGTCTTCTCTTACCTCCAGAATTGCACCATACGAAGCTTCAAATTGAGTACAAACCTCGCCAAGTATACTGTTCAGTCGCTCCCAAAGCTCCTCTTCTGTCAGCGGAACTTCGCTCAAACTGATAAACGCTTTACGCACAACGTCTCTTTCTCGAACCTGGAACTCCAAGTATCCCCGTACACTGTGCAGTTCCAGCTTCTCTCTCCATTGCTCTGAGAGATAGCTGGTCAGCATGGTTAACCTCGTCTCTATCTCTTCCACTTCGTCTTCAGAAATGGGCACAGCCTTATGCCACAGTTCCAAGAGGTCAACCCCTAGCTTTGCCCCGAGTTCAGGAATCACCCTCATTGCATAGTCAAGATGCTCATCAAGCCAAGGTCGGCGCTGTCCACAGAAGATCGTTGCTAGGCTTTTCCCATTTGTTTTTGATAAACTAAAACAGGGCCACCCCTGCGGATTTTGATCACCGAAAACAAGACCACCTAACAGTTCTCTGCTATCATGAACGGGTAGACACAACCCCAAAATGATAGTGGAGGAGGAGGA
>Ga0209979_1000213_pt1 | contig 90180 bp, 89 predicted proteins | sample AnhtaG_FD_183114 | JGI IMG/M metagenome (GOLD analysis project Ga0209979, IMG submission 183114) | Deep subsurface microbial communities from Anholt, Denmark to uncover new lineages of life (NeLLi) - Anholt_01485 metaG (SPAdes) (version 2) | ecosystem: Environmental > Aquatic > Marine > Oceanic... | reverse complement strand
GCGCGAAACCGTCAAATTCTGCAGAAAAAGGACGGCGCCCGCGAAATGACTGAATTTCCAAGCCATTGATTCGACGGGAGAATCCAAGCGAAACCGTAAGATTTTGCACCAAAAGGACGACTACCCCGCATTGGGAAGTTCGCACCGGGCCGTTACTTAACATAATACTTGTTATGTGATCCATAGTGCACAAATGCGGTTTCATTGCGAATGCTGCGTCCACGTGACGCGCGGCCGCAATCTGTGCTTGAATCGGCACCTGATTGCCCAGGAACCGACCTTCCATGACCAGCTACAAAGACATCGTCAAACAGATTGCCGCCCTCCAGAAGGAAGCTGACGCTCTCAGGCAGCAGGAAATGCAAGCGGCAATCGTGGATATTCGCGAGAAGATCGATCTGTACGGGCTCACGGCATTGGATCTCGGCTTCAAGGGCGATGGCACGGCGAGAAGCAAGCCCCCGGCCAAATACCGGGATGAGGCGGGTAATTCCTGGACGGGACGTGGCAAGAGGCCGGGATGGCTGGTTGCCCATCTGAGTGCTGGCCGCCAGATCGAAGAGTTTCTGACCGCCTAATGTGATCTGGCTGCCGAATGACGTGGGCGCCGGCACCGCCTTCTCGTTGACAAGGGCTTCTTCGCGGCTAGCTTGGTCCAAGAAGACATATGCCCTCCCCTGTGGAGGCGGGGTTTCGGCGAAGCCGAGATGTGGTCGAAGCTGTACTTCAGTATATAGCAGGCCGTAAATTGCGATGGACACACTTTGGCTGAACAATCCGGAACGCGCTTACGCTGATTGGCAGGAGCGGGAGGCCGAAGGCGTCGACGGCCAGCACTTCTCTGCACGCTCGCGTGCCCAGCATCAGGCGATGTTCGAGAAGTTCCTGCGCTACCTTCGCGAGACGGGCCGCGACCTGGCCAACTACGGAGATGAGCACGTAGCGGCATTTTGTGAATCGGTCGGCGCCCGATCGGCCGCGACAAGGATGCCGGACTGGCGCCTTTGCGCACCATGGCCTCGCGGGCGCGCACGGTGACTGCCGACAAGCTCGATGAACGCATGCCTGTTGATACCGTGCCAGTCGAAGTGGCGGACCTTGCCGCGACCCTGAACGGCATGTTGGAGCGCCTGCAGAACGATTTCCGCCGCTTGTCGGACTTCTCGACCGACATCGCCCATGAACTGCGTACGCCTATCACGAACCTGCTCACGCAGACGGAGGTCGTGCTATCCCAGCCGCGCGAGGCCACGAAGTATCGCGATGTGCTGACCTCCAATGCGGAGGAACTGCAGCGCCTGGCACGCATGGTGTCCGACATGCTGTACCTCGCCAAGATGGAGCACAGCCTGACGCTGCCAAGCGCCGAAGACATCCGCATCGCTGACGAAATCCGCGCGTTGTTCGATTTCTATGACGCGCTTGCAGAAGACAAGGCTGTCCTGCTCGAAACGCGGGGCGATGGACACGTCACAGGAGACCGGCTCATGCTGCGCCGTGCGTTGAGCAACCTGCTCTCCAACGCCATCCGGCACACCCCGCGACATGGCCGCGTGGTCGTCTCGGTCAGTGATGATCGCGACGGCATGACGGTTTCGGTAGACAACGACGGCAGCGAGATCGCGCCGCAGCTGCTGCCATTTATCTTCGAGCGCTTTTTCCGGGCGGACAAATCGCGCGCGCGGCCCGAGTCGGAAAGTGCCGGCCTTGGCTTGGCCATCACCAAAGCGATCGTTGCGGCGCACGGCGGCACCATCACCGTTGCGCGCATTGACGGGCGCACACGGTTCTCTATCCGCCTACCGCGTTGCATCGATGCCGCAATATTGTCTGTATAGTTCTTTGCACACTGCGGCGACTACTGCCAAGCCGGGCTTGGCGGGCATTTTGGGTCGCAAACCGAAACAGCCGCCGGTTTCGCGCGCCACTCCGATGGACTCAAACGATGAGGATCGGCGCTTCATCGTACTCGGAATACGATCCTGCCATTGACAGGATGCCCATCGGATGAGACCGCTTGCCAGTCAACGCGATAGGAACCAGCCATGAGAGGTTGAGTCGGCTGAATAACGACCGTCTTGGCGTCTCCGCCACGCGATACTTCAGCCGGAATCTTCATCGGCCCGTGAAGCGCCCGGCCCGGCAGCCACGCCATAACTAGATTACCTCCCGAAGGCGGGAATACAAGTTCCTCTGAAAATCTCAATTCGATTCGCTTTGGGGCGGCCACTTCAGAATTGTTCGCTGGTCTCGATGAAACCAGCTTTGGATGGCCGAGAGCGATCTCGCTCAGAATCGCGAACAGGACGGTGACTGAGCCTCGCAATGCGCGGCGACTTGCGGACATGGCGCACCTCCGTTTCTTGGGAATGTGCATTTAGCTTAAGTCGTTGCACACGGAGCCTGTTGATGCAGGTCAGACCACCCACGAGCAACTAGCGTGCGATGAGATGGTAATCGGTGTCCCAAAACAGCACGATATGGCAATGCGTACCGAAGTTGTTGGTGCGCGCGGTAGCGCCCGCTGGGTGATGTCACGACGCATAGAGGTGTACGGGTTCGGCACCGGCTCGACACCGTCCACCAGAGGCTAGTTCTAGACCACTTTGCTGTGGCGCTGCTACGTTGGTGATTTGCTGCCCAATGCGATCCGGCACACCCCCGCGACATGGCCTTGTGGTCGTCGTGGCGCACGCGCGTCTCCACGTGCCGACCGCATTCCGCCGAGAGCGCGAACACTTCGGTTCACCATGGGCCACTGGCGGAAAGCGCACATGACCGCCACATGGCGGTCCGATTACGGTTCGGACAGATCTGGCCATTTGCGACTCAACGTGCCCCGCCTCTTTGGCACAAGGCGCCGTCCTTGCTTTCTCGTGGGTGCGCATGCCATGTCGGTACGCCAACCACCCAGGAGAACGACGATGTCTCACCAAACCTATCAAGAATGTCTCGACGCCTGTAACGCGTGTCAGGTCACATGCTTGCACTGTGCTGTGGCTTGCCTCAACGAGCCAAGCCCGGCGGAACTTGCCGACTGTATTCGCCTGGATCTCGATTGCGCGGAGTTGTGCCAGACTGCCGTTGGTTATATGGCACGCGGCAGCAGCCAAGCCAAAGCCGTTTGCGTATTATGCGCAACCATCTGTCAGAAATGCGGCGCAGAGTGCGCGAAGCATGCACACGACCACTGTCAAACTTGCGCACGTGCGTGTGAGGAATGCGCGCAAGCCTGTCGAGCTATGCAATAACGGCTTTGAACCCCAGTTCAATTGGAAGGAGCAAATGGCGCTGATAGGTCACATCCGCCGTCACGTGTTACACCATCCACGAATTGCCGGTTCGGTGCGCTGCCATTGGAAAGCGGCCTCAAAAGCACAATGCGCGCACATAGCACGAGGAATTTTCATTGTTGTTCATGCGCCCCGCCCTTCCCTCGTCTGCCTTTCTCCTTCTGCTTGAAAGCTGCGCTGCTCTGGCTGACGTTCAGCCTGCCGCGCCGCGCCCCACCAACGCAGTGCAGCCACACTACCAAGCAGCAACACAGCCGCCGCTGCCCAAAATGGAGCGAACGTATTCCATCCAAACAGGGTACCGGCACTCACCGAACCTAGTGCCTGCCCCAGGTTGCCTGCGGCTGCCTGCCTTGCCAACAGCGACCCAGCGAAACTACGGTCACCTTCCAGCAACTCATAAGACAGCACCGGTCCAATCATGCCGACGCCGGTAGCCACCACGGCGATTAGCAGCCCAAGCGCGGCGGCATCGGGCACCAGTGCGGCAAAGCCCAGTGCCACCGCTGAGCCGGCAAATGCGCCGGCAACCCAGCGATGGTCGATATGCTTGCGCACTGCCGGAAGCAGCAGCAAAGCCTGCGCGGCGAGCATCGCCAGGCTGCACGTGACAAACATCACCGCAATCATCGAGTTGGGTAGGCGCAGTGTCTGGCCACCAAACAGGCTGAAGCCGACTTCGAAGGTACCTGCGGCAAAGGACGCCAGCAGGGCTAACAGCATCGATACAGCAACGAAGCGCTTGCGCTGCCGGGTCATCTGCACCGAGCCGCTGTCGAGCAAGATCGGCTTGGTCGTGCTCAGGCAGCGGCGAACCGCCAACAGAAGTGGCAGTCCGACCGATGCGACCACCAACGCGGGCCAGTTGACCATACTGGGCATCTGGCCTGCAGGCATGCCCATCAGCGGCCCGGCAAGCCAACTACCGAACGCGGGGCCCGCGAGAAAGCCAACGAACGATGCACTACCGATCAGCACAAAGCGCCGACTCCTGTCCTCGGTATTGCTGATGTCGGTCACATAGGCCTGGGCACCGGGCACGATAGCCGCTGCCCCCGCCCCGGCGATCAATCGACCGCCATAGATCGCCATGAGACTGGGTATTAGCGCGACCATCGCGGTTCCCAGCACAAACATAGCGAAGCCGGTAGTCAGCGCCGCCGCCCGCCCACGATGATCCGACTGGCGGCCCCACCACGGCGCAAAGATGAACAGCGCGAGCGTGTAGATTCCTCCCAGCATGCCAACGTGCCACGCCAGCGTTTGCCGCGTCGCACCAGGCAGGTACTGCGCCAGATACAACTGCAGCAACGGCAGCCCGACTCCATAGCCGAGAGAGACAACAAATACCAGAGCAAGCAGCACGACCAACGCTGGCCTGACGGCCCGCGCATCGAGGGGTGCGGGAGTGGCGGACGATTGATTAAGCATGATGCCTTCAGCCCGCGCCGTGAGCGGCCACCGGAGCGGTCACGCCGTTGTGGACCGTCGCCGCGCTTGCGCGTCGGATTCCAGTCAGCCGGGTTCGCTTGAGCATTAGCGCGTTAATCGCCACTAGCGCAGAGCTGCCCGACATGGTAATCGCCGCCACCTCGGGGCTGATCGTGAATGGGTAGAGTACGCCGGCCGCCAACGGGAACGCCACTACGTTATAGGCGACCGCCCACCACAGGTTCTGATGCATCTTTCGCAAGGTCGCGCGGGACAGTTCAATCGCACCGACCACATCCAGCGGATCGCTTTTCATCAGGACCACATCGGCACTCTCCATCGCGACATCGGTGCCCGCACCGATCGCGAAGCCCACGTCGGCTTGCGTCAGCGCCGGAGCATCATTGACGCCATCGCCCACCATGCCGACCTTCTTGCCCTGCCCCTGCAGTTCCTTGACCTTTGCGGCCTTGTCGCCCGGCAGCACGTCGGCCAGCACGATGTCGATGCCCAATTCCTTCGCAATGCGCTCAGCGGTCGAACGGTTGTCACCGGTTAGCATTGCGACCTGCACCCCGCGGCCATGCAGTGCCTTGATCGTCTCGGCCGAAGACGGCCTCACTGCGTCGGCGATCGCGATCAAACCGATCAGGCGACCGCCGTGTGCGACGTGCACCACGGTGCGGCCTTGGCCCTGCAGACGGTCGGCATCTGCCTTGAGCGCGCCAAGGTCAACGCCATTGGCCTCCATCAACCGCCGATTACCGAGCAGGGCCAGCCGACCGGCCACCACCGCCTGCGTGCCCTGCCCATCGATGTTGGTGAAATCCGTCACCGCTTCGGAGGCCAGTGCGCCGGCACGCTTGAGGATCGCGACCGCAAGCGGGTGTTCGGAGAGCTTTTCGACCGAGCCTGAAACGCGCAGCAGGTCGTCTGGCGTTACGTCCCGGGCCACCGCTATATCGACCACTTCCGGCTCGCCAAGCGTCAGGGTGCCGGTCTTGTCGAAGATCACCACATTTAGCCGTGTCGCGTCCTCCAGCGCCGCAGCATTCTTGAACAAGATGCCGTTCATCGCGCCCAGGCCGGTACCCACCATCACCGCCATCGGCGTCGCCAACCCCAGTGCATCTGGGCAGGCAATCACAAACACCGTGATCGTGAGTGTCAGTGCCAGCAGTACCGGCTGCCCGAGCACGAAGTACCAGACAGCGAAAGTGGCCACACCGATCAGGAAGGCGATCACGACCAGCCATTGTGAGGCCTGGTCGGCCAGCAACTGCGCTGGCGCTTTGGAATTCTGCGCCTCCTGCACCAGTTTGACGATCTGCGCCAACGCGGTGTCGGCACCCACCTTGGTCGCACGATAACGGAAGCTGCCGCTCTTGTTGATCGTCGCGCCAATCACCTTGTCGCCCACCATCTTCTTCACCGGCATCGACTCGCCGGTGAGCATCGATTCGTCCACCTGAGAACCGCCCTCGAGCACCTCGCCGTCAACCGGAATCTTGTCGCCAGGACGCACCAGGACGATGTCGTCGAGCAGCACTTCGGCGGTCGCCACAGTCACTTCCTTGCCGGCGCGCAAGACAGTGGCCTTTGGCGGGGCCAAATCCATCAGCGCGCGGATGGCTTCCGACGCTCCTGCGCGCGCGCGCATCTCCAGCCAGTGGCCCAGCAGAATGAACACCAGCAACACCGACACAGCCTCATAGAACTGCGCACCGCCGAAAATGAAGGTGCTGCCGACACTGAAGACGTAGCCGGTGCCGACGCTCAGCACCACCAACACCGCCATGTTGAGCACGCCATTGCGCAACGCACGCGCGGCGGCGACGAAGAACGGCCACGCGGGGTAGATCACCGCAGCGGTGGCGAGCAGGAACAGCCACAGCCCCAAATCCAAGCCGAACGGTGGCTTCAGCTTGATGAAATCCATGCCCATCGGGGCATACAGGAAGATCGGCACCGTAAACGCCAGGCAGACCCAGAAACGGTTGCGCATGTCGCGCGCCATCCCCTTGGCATCCATACCGGGGCCATGGCCCATCTCGTGGGCCATTGCATCCATGCCACCGTGAGCCATCGCGGCGTGGTCGTGCGCGACGGGCGCCTCCGCTGTGGCCGGCCCACCAGCGGCATGTACGTGCCGCTCAGGATGCTCGTGCTGAATATGGCCGTGCGCGTGTGCCGGCGCCACAGCATGCTCCATCGGCCCGCACATGTGCCGGGGCAACATTTCGCCCGCACAGTGGTACCCGCAGTCCTGGATTGCCGCCCGGATGCGTTCCGGATCAATGCGCCCCTGGTCGTACGTCACCGTGGCCGATCCGGCCACCGCGTTGACCGAGACATGCTCAATGCCCGGCATCTGCGCTAGGTGCTTTTCGACGCCGCGCGCTGCCAGCGGCGATAGTAGCCCTGCCACCTCGAATGTGTTGGTTGTGCTCATGAGGGAATCCGTTGTTGGGGAATCGAACGCAGTGCGATGAAGTGCAGTGCGACAGCGCCACTCAGCAGCGCGGCGAAGAAGCACCACACCGAAATGAACCAATGGGCATAGAAAACGTAGGCGGTGAACGAAGCGGCCAGCGTGAGCGCCCCGAACACCTTGACCCAAACATGGCTGGAGAGCAACAGGCTCACCGTCGTGGAAAGCAGGTACAGCGTCATCGACGCGACAATGTAGAAATGCGGGGACTGGTAGTCCACATGGCCTGCCATCGGGCGCGCCTGAATCGGGTTGACCACCAGGCTGTACAACAGGTATGCACCCACAGCCAGACCCATAACCACAAAGGCCAACAACCCTCGGCGGCGCGGACCCCGGGGCTCTAGCAGCCATGCCGCTAAGGGGACGTACACCGGCCACAGTACGTGGGAGAAAAATGAGTACACCTGCGTAGCAACAAAGTTAAGCCAAGCGGGGCCACCAAAACTGAGCCAGACCACCCCCTCGACAAGCTGCTGGATCGCAAACAGCAATGGGATGGCGGCATAAGGGCGCTCCGCCGGGCAGCGCGCCATACGCAGCGTCACGGTGCCGATTGCCAGCAGTAGCGTGCCGGAGCCAAAGCTGGCCGTCGCGGAAAAGCACATAGCGCTAGTTCCCCCAATCCCAATGCGGTCGACTGCGGTACAGATCACGCCGTGTCATCGGCACAGGCCATTTACCCGGGTGGCGATTGGACGCCAGGATTTGATAGATGCCGGAGCCACCGGCCTCGAACTCCAACGCGCAGGCCGCCATGTACAGGCGCCAGACGCGATAGGCGGCTTCTCCAACTTCAGCGATCGCCGCATCGCGCTGAGCCTCCAGGCGATGCACCCAGTGCCGTAAGGTCATCGCGTAGTGCGGGCGCAGTCCCTCGACGTCATGGATCTCAAAGCCCGCGCGCTCCATGCCGAGTTGGATGTTGCTGATGCAATCAAGCTCGCCGTCGGGAAATACATAGCGATTGATGAACTCGGTGGCAGCTGTCTTGTTCCACCCTTCCTCGTCGTGCGTGATGCCGTGGTTCAAGAATAGGCCGCCCGGCTTGAGCATCCGACGCACCACCGCATAGTAGGCCGGCAGGTTGCGCAGGCCGACGTGCTCGAACATCCCGATGCTGGAAACCTTGTCGTAGACACCCTCGCCTTCCAGATCACGGTAATCGCGCAACTCCACCGTGACGCGATCCTGTAACCCTTCGATCCGAATGCGCTCGCGGGCGTATTCGAGCTGTCGCTCGCTTAGGGTGATGCCGTGGGCGTGCACACCGTGCTCGCGCGCGGCCCAACATACGAGCGCCCCCCAGCCGCAGCCGATATCCAGCAGCCGTTCGCCGGGCCGCAGGCGCAGCTTGCGGCAAACGTGCTCAAGCTTGTTGCGCTGCGCCGTGTCCAGCGAATCGGAGGGCTGCTCGAAGTAGGCGCAGGAGTACACCCGCTCCTCGTCCAGCCACAACCCATAGAACTTGTTGGACACGTCATAGTGGAACGAGATCGCGGCGCGATCGCTGTGGCGCGAATGCCGGTGCGCGAAGCGCCGGGCGACCCGGGATGCGAAGCCCGCATCCGGTTTGATCTCACCCAGGTCCGGAGCGGGCAGCATTAACGCGTCCTTTAACAGCGCGAGCTTGTCGCGCCACGACAAGTGGATCGACTCGAAATGGTTCTTCAACCGGAGCGCGCCGTACAGGTCTCCCTCGATGTCGAGCACGCCCCGAAAGTACGCGTCAGCCAATAAAAGGGGACTGCGCGCCACCACCAACTGACGCAACAGGCTGGGGTCCCGCACCACCAACGTGAAATCGACCGCCGTATCGTGCCCGTGCAGCGTGTCGTTCCACAGCCGCAGTGCGGGCGGCTTCTCCATCCCAGCGAGCAACCGACGCAGGATGCGTAGCGCCGGCTCGGTGTCGGTCGAAGGAACGCTGCCAATAAATGCCTTGGTGCTGTTCATCTCTTGCCCTCCCGTTGGGTTGATGGCTCGTCGCGGTCCTCTCCGCCAATTGACACGATGAAGCGCCAACCCGACATCGGAATCGCGGCTTTGCAAAATCCGGCCAGATCTATCTCGAAGTGAACGTGCGGAGTCTTGGCACTCATGTGGCACCCCCGGGGTCTTGCATGAGTTCACGAACCGCGGACGCTAGGTCCGGGGCAACGGAGATTCCATTGGTGGGATGGACAACCGTGTCGCAGCTCACCACCAGCCCGGCCCCAGTGGACTCCAAATCCTGAACCGCGTTGCCTGAAAACACCGCGTGAATCGCGATGCACACAGGCGCGGCCAAGCCCGCGCGCCGCAGATGACCAATGGTCTCGGCCATCGTGCGACCGGTGGAGACAATGTCATCGACCAGCACCGGCGTGTGGTCGCGCCAGCGCTCCACATCCGGCACCGAAACCTCGACATCCCGGTCACCTTTGCGGACCTTGTGCAGCACCACCATGGGCGCGTCCGCCCTGCTTGCGACATCGGCCACCCATTGGTTGCTCTCCTCGTCAGGGCCCACAAGCGCCGGGCGTGTCACATGGGCGCGCAGCCATGCCGCCACAGCCGGCGCCGCGTGGACGTGACGCGTTGGGATTACATAGACCTGCGACAACTTGGTGATGCGGTGCAAGTGGGGATCGACTGTTGCCAGCCAATCAAATCCACGCGACAACCAGGCTGCAAAATGCCGTGCACTCACCGTCTCACCCGGCTGGAAGCAACTATCCTGTCGCATGTAGGCGAGGTAAGGTGCGACCAGACCAACGTCGGTCGCACCGTTCTCCCGGGCGGCCGCCGCCAACAGCAGCAACGGAATCAGCTTGTCGTCCGGCCGGTCTAGCGTGCAGACGATGGCGACTCGCCGCCCCTCCACCGCAGACTCCACCCGCACATACGACTCTCCATCCGGAAAGCGCCGCACCGTCGTAGTCCCGCGCTCTGCGCCCAACGCCGAAGCCAGCTTCTCTGCCATCGCTTCATTGCCCGGCATGGCAAAAATCAGTGGCGTCATCTCGAATCTCCCACATCGATCAGCGGGTGAGCCTCCAGGTAGTCGAACGCGTAGTCCAACTCGCCGAGCGCTTCGGCATGCACGGTGAACAGCGGCATACCTCGCTCGACGCGATCCCCCAGCTTGACATGCAGTTCGAGCCCGGCAGCGGGTGCCTTCGGTGCCCCGGCGAGCTTGGCCACGCGAGCCAACCGCCGGCTGTCGATCTCACGTACCATCCCGTCACGTTCGGCCAGCACAGGCTCGCGTAGCCGCGCCCGCTGCGGCTCGCGTAAGCCCCCTTGCGCTTTGCAGATCGCCTGGAATTTGGCCCACGCGGCGCCGCTATCAAGCAACCGCTGAGCGACCAAGACGCCAGTACCCGGCTCGCTGTGACCGCAAAATTCCAACAGTTGTCCAGCCAATGCGACAGCGCGCACGCTCAGATCCTCGGGCGCGCGCTCGGCACGCTGAAGGACTGCCAGCACGTCGTGCGCCTCCAGTGAGGGACCAATGCCACGGCCCACCGGCTGCGTCCCGTCCGTACGCACTACCTGCAAGTGCAAATCAAAGGCCTGCGCTACCTGCTCCAGCATTTGCTTCAGGCACTCGTAGTCTGCGTCACTGCGCACCTTGGCGGTCGGCCCGACCGGCACATCGATCACGGAGTGGGTAGCGCCGGCAGCGATCTTCTTCGACAGCACAGATGCCACGAGCTGCGCGTCGCTGTCGAGGTCCAGCGGGCGCTCGACGCGGATCAACATGTCGTCGGCCGGGCTGAGCGCCAGCGAGCCTCCCCAGACAAAGCAGCCGCCCTCGCGTTGGACAACGCGGCGCATCTGCTCCAAATCGAGCGCCACCGGCGTCATCGTTTCGATCACGTCGGCGGTGCCAGCCGGCGAGGTAATGGCCCTTGACGACGTCTTCGGCATCGTGAGCCCGGCCGCGGTGATGATCGACACGACAATCGGCGTCGTGCGGTTTCCCGGCAATCCACCCACACAGTGCTTGTCCGCGATCGGTGCATGCCCCCAGTCGAGCCGCTTGCCCGCGGCCAGCATCGCTCGCGTCAGATCGATCGTCTCCTGCAAATCCATCCGCCCGCCGGCGCAGGCGCTTAGAAAAGCGGCGATATGTGTCCCAGGGTAGCTGCCAGCGGCGACGTCACTAATGATCGAGTCCAGAGCCGACGCGTCGAGCCTGTGGCCGTAGATCTTCGCCCGCACCTGGCTCATTGAGTCCAGCGTCGGGGCATGCGAGATCGTGATCCGGTCGCCCGGCGCGGGCGCCAGCGCTCGCCACGCGCTGTTCGAAAGCGCCGCCTCCCCCAACTCCAGCAAGGTCGGATCGACAACGTTCAGCGTGGCGATGATCGAGCGTCCGTTCAGGCTAATCAGTACTCGCGTCTGCGCCTCGAAACCCTCGGAGCGGCAAACATGGCAGTCTCGATGCATGTAGACGACATATTCCTGCTGCGTCTCGATGCCCATCCGACGCACGGCAAGACTTGCCCTGTGGCGAGGGTTCCTCATACATCGAACTCCACGTGCTGTCCCAACAACGGAACGCTGGCGGACCACCCAAGTTCCCGCTCGATGCGCTGGCGCATCGCATCAGCCGGCCCCGGCTCGCCATGGGTGACGAACACCGAGCGCGGCGCCGCTGGCGCACTGCCCAGCCACTCGATCAATTGGCTTGCATCGGCATGCGCCGACATGCCCTGCAGTGAAATCACTTCGGCACGCACGGCGACGTCCTCACCGTGAATGCGCAGGCTTCGCTCACCAGCCTGCAGCCGCGCGCCGCGTGTCCCCCCAGCCTGATAACCGGCCAGGATGATGGTGTTGCGCCGGTCCGGCGCCAGATGCTTCAGATGGTGCAGCACGCGGCCGCCGGTGGCCATGCCGCTGGCCGAGATGATCACAGCCGGGAGGGCCAGCCCAGCCAGCGCCCGCGATTCCTCCGGGGTCCTGATCATGCGCGCAGCTTTGTACATCCCGAGGCAATCTTCGAGCGACAGCTTATGTTCGGCGTGATGGCGGTGATAGATCTCGGTTGCATCTATTGCCATCGGGCTGTCGAGAAAAACAGGCAGGTCTGGAATCGCGCCCTGTTGCTTCAGCTTGTGGATCAAATGCAGCAGCAACTGTGCACGCCCCACCGCAAACGCCGGAATCACGACCATGCCGCCACGGTGTGCTGTGCGAGCAATCGCCTCACCGAGCACGGCCTGCGCATTGGGTACCGGTTCGTGTAGCCGGTCCCCATAAGTCGATTCGACAACGATGTAGTCTGCCTTGGGAGCCGGCGCAGGCGCACGCATCACCGGGTCGTCGGGGCGGCCAACGTCTCCGGAGAACAGCACTGTCGTCTGCCCCGCTGTCAGTTCGGCCGAGGCCGCGCCGAGAATATGCCCAGCCGGGCGCAAGGTCACCGTAACGTCGGGGACGACGTCCACACACTGGTCGAAAGGCAATCGGTGCAACTGTTCCATTGCGCGACGTGCGTCGTCCTCCGTGTACAGCGGCAAAGCCGTGGCGTGCTTGGAGGTGTGATGCCGGTTCGCATAGGCGGCGTCCTCCTCCTGGATTCTCCCGCTGTCGGGCAACAGCAGACCGCATAGTTCGATTGTCGAGGGCGTCGCCAGAATCCGGCCCCGGAAGCCCTGTTTCACGAGCAACGGTAACGCACCGGCATGGTCCAGATGGGAGTGTGTCAGCACCACCGCATCGATGTCGGCGGCGCTGAACGGCAACGGCTCCCAGTTCAGCAATCGCAACTGCTTGTAGCCCTGGAACAACCCGCAATCAACCAGCAGGCGCTGCCCCTGATGCTCCACCAAATACTTTGAGCCGGTCACTGTGCCGGCCGCACCGTGAAAACTGAGCTTCATCGCCTCCCCCTTTTTGTCATGCGTGGTGGTGGCGATCCGCTTGCTTGTCGCCAAAATTCGGGATGAACCGCGGGGTGTGCGACGCATAGTGCGCCCACTCCTCCCCAAATTCGCGCTCCGCCCACTTCTCTTCCGTAATGGCCAAACGCACGTACATGACCACCAGCACTGGGAACATCAGCAGTGTCAGGATGGTCGGCCACTGCAGTAGAAAACCGAACCAGCCGAACAGATGTGCCCGGTGCTCGGTGAACAGGAAGAACAGGGCAATCAACGCAAACGCAATGAAGATGGCCCCTGAACCGATGCGGCCCGACTGGCGGTGCCTGGAGAGAGATCGAAGCGACGACATGAGAACTCCTTCGCAAGGTCAAGGTTAGGGACGCCGATCGGTGCACTGCCCGGCCGCCCCTCCTAGCGGTCTATCAGTGGCAGCATCCACCGCTCTTGTGAGCAGTGCCGGTTGGGACGTCACCATGGTGGGCATGCTCCGTCTTCGCTCCGGCGCCAGTGCTAAGCGACTCGGCTTCGTAACCCGCTCTTTGCTGGGACGGGGCTAATGCAGCGCGAACGCAATGAATACAGCGAGAGCACCGCACAGATGATTGATGCTGAAGTCCGTAAGCTATTGGCAGAAGCAAGTCATCGCGTACAAGCGACGCTGGAAGGACAGCGGACCAAGCTCGATGCTCTGGCCCAATTACTTCTCGAGAAGGAAGTGGTTGACCGCCAAGACCTGGACATGTTTTTGTCAGCGAAGGTGACGCCAATGCCTCCGCCCAAGCCCGTCGCGAATATCGAGGAGTCAACTGCAACGGGGAAACCGGACCAAAAAACGCAAGGCACATAGAGCGAAGATTGATGCCATGGCATGCCAAGAACGCAACCACGCCAAAGCGCGGCCGGCTGCCGGCAATCAATGCGTTCACCACGTGAGACAGGCGCCCCGATGGTGTATTGAGCTACCGACGCCCTCCCCGCGTGGGGGTTGTGCCACCGTCAGCCTTCGTGCCGTTGCCGAGCACTGCCCGCAACGTATCGACATGGCGCCGGCCGTGGCGCACAAGCCGATCCGGAAATCGCGAGGCGAGCCAGGCGTAAACATGGTATTTCGCCAACTTGCCGAGCCACAGTGCGGCGATGACCTCTGCGACCGGAAGTCGCGAGATCGCCGCAAACATGAGAGCGGGGGTGAGAGGCACCGGTAATGCGGCAATGACCGAAAGCGATACGACGCCGTAGTGTTCGAGCCAGTGGGTCGCATCACGCCACGCGGTGGATCGCACCACGTCCGGGTAGGCAGCGAACAACCGGTTCCACCCCAGGTGATGAAAGACGAGGTACAGCACGAGAGCGCCAACAGCGGCCCCCAGGCTGGCCAAAGTCGCGATGGACACCCAGCGGCGCGGCGCCAACAGGACTGCGGCCATCAGCAGGCTGGCAAATGGAACCGACATCGACAGTTCCGCCGCCAGTGCTGCCCCGGCAACCACCAGTGGGAACGCGCGCGAGTCGGCCCGCCGGGTTAGGGCACGGAGCAGACCGGACTGCAGGCTCAGGCGTAGCATTGCTCAGTTGCCTTCATCGCTCACGCAGACGACCTTCAAGCGTCTCCTCCTTATCGATTGCGTCTGCTGGATAGCATCAGGATGCGAGACGTTTCGCATCGAGGCACTCCTTCGAAAATTCGAACACGACCTCAGGATCGGGAGCGACCAGCTTGTTCTTCTTGCCCGCGTAGTGCAGCCGCGACAGGATGTGACGAATCAAGTTGAGCCTGGCCGTGCGCTTGTCGTCGGCGAGCACGATGTGCCATGGCGCGGCAGCCGTGTGCGTATGCATCAGCATGGCGTTGCGTGCCGTCGTATAGGCATCCCAATGCTTCAACGCCACGGCGTCGACCGGGCTCGTCTTCCACTGCTTGAGCGGATCGCGGCGCCGCTCGGCAAGTCGGCGAGCTTGCTCGGCTTTGCTGATGTCGAGGTAGTACTTAAGCAGCTTGATACCGGAATTGACGAGCATTTCCTCGAAGTGGGGCACGGAGTACATGAACTCGTCATACTGCTCAGCAGTGCAGAAGCCCATCACGCTCTCAACGCCTGCCCGGTTGTACCAGCTGCGGTTGAAGAGGACAAACTCTTCGGCGAGAGGAAGATGGGGCACGTAGCGCTGGAAATACCAGCCGGTGCGCTCGCGATCTGACGGCTTACCCAGCGCTACCACCCTCGTCTCGCGGGGGCTGAGAAATTCGATAATGCGTTTGATGCTGCCGTCTTTGCCTGCCGCATCCCGCCCCTCCAGCAGGACAAGGATGCGGTCACCACACCCGATGAAATGCCGTTGAAGCTTGACCAATTCAATTTGCAGCAGGTGCAGTTGCGCCTCGTAGTCCTCGCGACCCTGGACTCCTTTGGCAGCATCGACTCGCGCCTGGCTGGACGATAAGCCAGTTACGTGTTCGGCGTCCGATGAAGTGGTCTTTTTCTTCGACTTGCCTTTTGCCATATGCGCACCTCCGGCGTTGGCTATGGAAACGGGAGTAACGCTCCAGAGCGTCATCAGCCGTATGGCGGTTTCGTTGTTACGAAACGCTCAAATGGGCAGACAACCACATTTTGAACCTACGAACGGGTGAACAAGCTTAAGCACCTGCCAATTTTGCGCGGTTGATGTGAGTCAAGCGCCCTCCGATGTATGGTCGAATTCAGGAGGACATGGATCAGCGCGACTATTGCGCGATCCTTTGCCCGAATGACGCTCTCGTAATGTGGTCGTCATCGCTCGGTCAGGGGCGGATTCTTATAGTGGCTCCCATAGCAAGTCCTTTGAGTCCAACCACTTCAGGAGAATGCAATGAACCACACCAAGAAGACCGTCTTGATCGCAGCCGCGCTGATTTCTCTCGGCGCGAACATTTCCAGCGCAGCAACCTCCAGCAACGGGGCCCTCGCTCAGCGCGACGTCTACACCGACGGGGCGCGGGCTGCTGACGCGCGCGATCCGTACACTGATGGCGCCAAGGCTGGAAAGTTTGAGATCTACTCGGACGGCGCATGGACGGGCGACACGCGCTATCCGGCCACCGGTGGCTCGTCGAGTTGAGGCATTACGAAATGTCTACGCGATCATGGCCCTCAACCTGAGTTGACAGGTCTTGGTCGCTGCTGACCTTTTCGACGTCCAATCATCGTCTTACAGGCTTGGCGAATCCGCCGAGATGCATTGGTCGGCACAGTATCGGCCATGCTCCATCCGGTATCAAGGTTCACTTCCGCCGATGTGCGGAGGCGAGACCGAAATCCGATATTCGATGTCATTCGTTCGGTCAACAAGTTTCACCAGTACGCGGAAATACACGCGCCCACTCAGCACCGAGGTGAACACCTGGCCGTTGATAACCATGGGCGTCAGATACTTCGGCGGCGAATCAACGATCCCGACTTCCTTGAGTTGCGCACGCACCACGGCATCTGTGATACGGGAGCCGTCGGCACGAAACAACGCCACTAGCAAGTGGTGAGGGCGGCCGCCTCCCGGTGAAGGTGCGCCATGCGACTCCTCCAAGTCGAGCCTTTCCGAGGCGATGGCGGCGGGAATCAACCCCCAGTAGAGGACGACGCCCTCACGTTCGAGCCGCGCTTGCGCGAGCGTTTCCACCGACGGCAGCGCCAAGACACAAATCACCGCAGCGTAGGGAACAAATGAGCGCAGAGACAACATATTCACCTCCTACCGCGACTTCGCAAATATCAAACAGAGATTTCTGCGTCTTCACAGGATGACCGGCTTGCCGGGCAACCTCTGCTCGCGCCGGTCGCGCGCCGGGAAATGCTGCGTCAGGCGCAGCGTGATGGATCGTATCCCGTCGATCACACCGCGCTCATATTCGGCGCGCCGACACGCGGCTTCCATCTGGCTGCAGATCGCCTGCCATCCTTGAGCACCAACCCGCGCGTGAATGCCACGGTCGGCAACGATCTCGACACTGCGGTCCGCCAGCAATAGATAAATCAGGACGCCGTTGTTCTGCTCTGTGTCCCACACACGCAGTTGCGAAAAGACTTCAAGAGCCCGTTCCCGCGCCGTCACCCCCTTCCATAGCGCAGAGAAGCTCAACGCGCCTTCCACGGCAAAGCACAGATGCCCGACATGGGACGACTCGCTTTGAGCGATCGCTTGCCCGATGGCCCGCATCGCCTTGCGCGGGAACGCTCGCCTGACGCGCCAGTGCGTCGTCAGTAGATGGGAAAGAATTCGCTTGATGTTTTCCATCACCATTTTCCCGAGGCACCACCACCACCGAAACCACCGCCGCCTCCACCGAAACCGCCGCTGCCACCGCCGAAACCGCCGCTGCCACCGCCGAATCCCCCGCGGCCCGAGCGTGAGCCTGTAGACCAAGAGCCTCCGTGCCCAACCATGCCCGGACCCAATAGCGTATAGATGAGCGCGATCACTCCCGCCGTAAACGCGACAAAAATGGCGCCCGAAAGCAACCAAGCGACTAGGGCGACGGCGCCGCCCGCTGCAACCGCCCCCGGAAAACGGCCAAGGAAGTCTCGCAGCGCGCCGCCAAACACCAACGTCAACACCAGAATGACAGGCATATAGGACCGAACGGATACGCCTCCGTCGCGCGTCGACCGTGAGGGGGGCGGCAGTGCTTCACCCTCAATCACGGCTTGCATACTCTGAACACCGTCTTTCACGCCGCCATAAAAATCGCCAGTCTTGAACCGCGGCGAGATGACTTCGCTAATGATGCGCTTGCTTGTCGCATCGGTTAGGACACCTTCCAACCCGTACCCGACTTCAATGCGAAGTGTGCGGTCGTCTTTAGCGATGATCAGCAGTGCGCCGTCGTCGACGCGCTTTCGCCCCAACTTCCATTGCTCGACCACGCGCAGCGAATACTGTTCGATGGCTTCGGGCAGTGTGCTGGGCACGATCAGTACAGCGATCTGCACGCCCTTTTTGTTTTCGAAGGCTTGCAGCGTCTGTTCTAGCTCTGCTAGTTGCCCAGGCGTGAGTGTGCCGGTCTGGTCAGTCACCCGCGCCGTCAAGGGTGGCACGGCAACTTCGGCAACCGCCCCAAAAGAGACGAGCGCAGCCGCTGCCACAAGCAAGCCACGCGCGATTTTGAGGAGGTTCACTTGGAGCTCCCCGGCGCACTGGCGGACGGCGAACCGAATTCCACCTGGGGCGGCTTGGCAATGGCCGTCTCGTTGGCAACGGTGAAATTGGGCTTCTCCTGATAGCCGAAGGCCTTCGCGGTCAGATTCGATGGAAATGAGCGCACGGTCACGTTGTAGCTCTGTACCGATTGGATGTACCGATTTCGTGCAATGGTGATCCGGTTCTCGGTCCCCTCAAGCTGTGCTTGCAGATCGCGAAACCCAGCATCTGCCTTCAACTGCGGGTAGTTCTCCGACACGGCAAGGAGTCGGGACAGCGATCCGGTCAACTGCTGCTGCGCCGACTGGAATCGGGCAAACGCCTGCGGATCATTGAGCAACGCAGGCGAGGCTTGGATGGCGCCGACACGCGCGCGAGCCTCAGTCACCTCCGTCAACACCTCTTTCTCATGACTTGCGTAACCCTTGACCGTGTTGACCAGGTTCGGTACCAGGTCGGCGCGCCGCTGGTATTGGTTCACGACTTCAGACCAGCCTGCCTTGACCTGTTCATCCTGCGCTTGAATGGTGTTATAGCCGCACCCCGAGAGGCTGATTGCCAAAATTACCGCAACAACGACTGACCATGCTGCTCGCATCAGACACCTCCATTTTCGAGATTCTTAGCCCCGGAGGCATGGGAACACCGCGCATGGGCCAACCATGCCGTTCCTGCCACACAAGAGCCCATGCCGCTCCGGGTGTCCTGTTTCCATGCTAGTCACTCGGGCGGCGAATTTGTTGATGTCGCTCAAGGCCCACAATCGCGACCCCCGAGGGGACGGTCTTAATACCAAACTGGACTGCCAGTGAATAGAATGACCCAATCGGATTTGGGCAGGAGCGTCTTATCATGCGGACTGTCGGCGAAATTGCACTCTCCATCTCGACCACGTCGACGCTGGAAGCCACACAAACCGAAATTGCCGAGCACAAGGGCTTCGGCCATCCGGACAGCCTGTGCGATGGCGCCGTCGAGGCGGCAGCCTGCGCCCTATCCCGAGCCTATCTGCAAGCATACGGAGCGATTCAGCACTTCAACCTGGATAAGGCGCTGTTAATCGGAGGCATCAGCCAGCCACGGTTCGGCGGCGGCAAAGTTCTGCGTCCCGCGCGGCTGATCGTCTGCGGCCCCGTGACCGAGTTGCCGTCGGCTTCGGCCACGTCACTCGTCGAGCAATCCATCCGCGAATACCTGGTGGCAACCTTGGGAAAGGCAGGCAATGACATCGGCATCGAGCTTGTTTTGAGGCCTTCGGCGCCGAATCTTCAGCGTGTTATCCAGCAGGCGGCGCTTCCGCTGGCCAACGACACCTCCTTCGGCGTCGGGTACGCACCCCGCTCCCGACTCGAAGACACGGTCCTTTGCGCTGCGCGCGTCCTGCGCTCCAACGAATTTCGCAGCGCCTTTGATGCGGCTGGGGCGGATTTTAAGATCATGGGGCACCGGCTGGGCGCGCACTTCGGCCTTACCGTGGCGCTCGCACTCGTCGACCGAGACGTGGGAAGTATTGAAGACTATTTCACACTCAAGGGCCGATTGGCAGCGTACCTGGCTGGGTGTCTGCCGACGGCGTGCCATATCGGGATCAACACCCTGGATGACCCAGCTACGCTTGACGAGAGCGGAATTTACCTGACCGTGACCGGGTTAAGTGCGGAGCACGGCGACGATGGCGAGGTCGGCCGCGGCAATCGCGTCAACGGCTTGATCACGCCGTACCGCCCGATGTCATTGGAAGCGGCAGCGGGAAAGAATCCGGCCGCGCATGTCGGCAAGCTCTACAACGTGCTGGCACATCGATTGGCGGCGAGCATTCATGCCGACATCGAAGGCGTGGATGAAGTGACGGTCAGGCTGCTCTCGGCAATCGGCCACCCGGTCGACCAGCCTCAGTTGGTGGCGATCGACCTTGCAGCGGCGGGTGGGTTCTCCGCTGCGCGGCAGCGGCAAGTTCGCGAGCTGACCGCGCAGCATTTGGCGGCGCTTCCAGCGCTGATACGGGAGTTGGCCACGGGTGCCATCGCCGTCTTTTAGCGGAGCGCTGCATCGTTGCTTTCGAGGCCCCATTGCTTGTAGCGGCGCCTCTAGAACTTTCCTGATCGCAGGATCGCAACCGCCCAAGCGAGGCCCATCACGCTGGCGACGACGAAACCCAGAAGCCCCAGCACTGGAATGCCCGCATAGTGCGGACCGCTGTGGAACGCCATGACGATTGAGGAGCCAATCACGACGCTCGCAATAATCAAGCTCAAGCTCAGCCGGTTGCTTGCACGGTCGATATGCGCTTCCAATCCTTGCAACTGGTCGTGTTTGATATGCAGCGTCGCCTTACCGCTGCTGAGCGCCTCCACCGTGCGGTTCAGAATGTCGGGCAGCAAGGCGGCGGCGTGATGCAGCGCGCGCAAGGTGCGGAATCCCCTGCTGAACTCGGTCTGTACATTCGCCCCCTGCAATAGTTTGCGGCCGAGCAAATGCGGCGCATATTCCCGCAAGGACGCGAGTGCGTTGAAGTCCGGGGCGAGCGTCAACGCTTGCGATTCGACCAGCATGAACGCTTTCGAGACCAGCAGAAACTGGCGCGGCAGTTTGATCCGATGGCGCTGGCTGAGCAGCGCAAACTGGCGGACAATTTCGCCGAACGAATAGCCTTTCCCGGCGGCTTCGTAGTATGCGTCAAGTGCCTGCGAAGCATCGCGGGTAAATGCCTCACGATCCACCCCCTCGGTCGCCACCCCCATCTCGAAATAGGCATCCACCATCCATGACACCTCGCCGGAACTGACGGCGAGAATCAACTGGGCCAAGGCTTCCTGATCATAGGCGGACAGCCGTCCCATGATGCCAAAGTCATGAAAGCAAAGCCGGCCGTCCTCCAGCAAAAATACGTTGCCCGGATGCGGGTCGCCGTGAAAGAAGCCGTCCTCGAAGACCTGCTTCAAGAACGATGCCATCAGCGCCTGCGCCACGCGCCGTCGGCTCTCCTGTTCGGACGACGGAATATGCGTAAGCTTCTTGCCGAAACTGCGCTCCATGGTCAAGACACGTCGGCTGGTCTGCTCCCAAAAGATGCGGGGCACGAAGACGTGCTTATCATCCTGCAAATTCTCCCTCAGGAGATCGCCGTTGCGCGCCTCGACTTGATAGTCCAATTCTTCGTTGATGAGCCGGGCAAACTCTTCCACCAGATCGCCCGGGCCAAATCGGCGACTCTCCGGCACATACCGCTCCAGTTGACGGGCCAAGAAGCGCATGATCCTGACATCGGCATGAATGATGGGCTCGATGCCGGGGCGCTGCACCTTGACCACCACGCTGGTGCCGTCAATCAACTGCGCCGTATGGACCTGGCCGATCGACGCGGCAGCCAGGGGCGTCTCATCGAAACTGGTGAACAACGCGTGAACGGATTTGCCCAGTTCACGCTCGACAATCTCACGCGCCTGCTCGCCAGGGAAAACAGCGACATCATCCTGGAGCCGTTGCAGCTCCTCGATATAGACCTCCGGCAACATATCGCGCCGCAGGCTCAGAAGCTGGCCAAACTTGACGAACGCGGGCCCCAGCCCTTCGAGCGTAGCTCTCAGCCGCTTTGCATCCTGATCGGTCGCTTGCACCGCCTCAACTGAAGCTTCGAGTGCGTCACGGCCAATCCGTAGCCGCTCCACATAATGCGCCCACCCTGCCCCGGCCAATGCGCGCAGGATGTACAAGAGCCGTGGCAGTTCAGCGGGCACCCGCTCGCGCACCGCTGGTTCGGGATTCGCATGCGTTATGACGCCCATGTTCCTTCTCCTCGTTGCCCACCTTCCCCATTGCCGCGCCATGCACGCATCCGAGCCCAGCTTTCCGGACGTCGACAGCCGGCAAGCACTATCGTTTTAGAAGAACCACTGTATCTGCGTGTAGTAGATGTGATGGAAATGTCCAAACTCACTGCCACTGCTGCCCATAAAGAACTGGGCGCCGATCTGCCAGTCGAGATTCGTCTTGATCGAATAGGTCAGCAGGGGCGAAACGAAACGGCTATGGTCGTCCAAATTGACCACCACATAGCCCTCCCACTTGAGCAGCGGCGTGATTTCGTAGCTCATGTAGCCACCAGCATAGTGCTTGGCAACGCTGCGAATCTTGCCGGTCAACAGCGACGTGAAATCGTACGCGGCGGCATTGGTCGTGCCGGCGCCGTTGTAGTAGAGCTCGGCGCTAAGCGTGAGCGTGTTCGCAAACGCATAATCGAGCGCGAGAACGGCACGTTGATAGGTCGAGCCAGTCTTGGCACGCACTTGCGTGAACTCACCACGAATGCCCGCCGTGCCGATCTGCCCCGCGAGATCGAAGCCGGCGACCTGCTCATTGCCGAAGCGCCCGCCGACAATGGAATAGTCCACGCCATGCGTGTTGGCGTGCCAATTGAATGCCGCGCTGGAGTCCGCGCCACCGTGCCCCGGCGCGTACACAGCGCTGATGCGGGAGATGGGCCCCAGCTTGTGCTCGGCCAGCACCGCGTCGACACCCACGCGCTCCTCGCGCTCGATGGCAGTCGGGTTCAGGGGGTTCAGCAGGTCGAGCGGGCTCCAGAAACGGCCCGTTCCCCATGCGATGCGCTGCCGCCCGATGCGCACATCGGTGTCGCCCGATGACAGGGTGACGTTGCCGCGATACAGCCGGTGCTGGCCGTAGTACGAGCCGCCACGCAGGTAATTGCCGTCGAGATCCAGGTACTGATCCGGCGCGAGACTGCTCTGGCTTGCGAACTGTGCGGTGTGCAGGTAGCTGCCGAACAGCAATTCGTTGTCGTACTGCAGATCCACGGCGACGTGCTCGGAGAGCTTGCCCTGCAACTGCAGCCGCAGGCGATTGAGATCGAGCAGATAGCGTTGCCCGCCGGGCACGATGGTTTCCGATTCCTCCAGCAAGCTCTTGTAGTAACCGGAAAATTTCAACCCGGACTGCGACGTCTCCTGCGCCGAGGCTCCGAAGGCCAGAGCCGCCAGAAGTCCGAACGGCACGGCTTGCTTAAACATGGCGTATCGCTTGCACTGGATCGAGCCGCGCCGCCTTGGCCGCGGGATAGAGCGAAACCAGCACGCCGGCAATCAACAGCGCAATACCCGGCGGGACCACCGTCGCACCGAAAATGCGCGGATAAACGATGCCGGTCAACCCGGGGATGGCGGAATATCCGGCGAAGAAGCTCGACAGGTCCATACCGGCATGCCCAAGATACAGCACCAGCGCAATGCCGGCGCCATACCCGACGGCAGACGCGATCAACAGCAAGGCGATGGACTCATATACGACCATGCGCCTCAAGGCGGCGGGCGACGTGCCAAGCGCCAGCATCACGCCAAACTCGCGCGTGCGCTCGGTGACGGCCATGAACACGGTATTGATGACCGACGTGGTAATCACCAGAAGCAGCACCGCCAGGATGATACTGCTCACCACGCGCAGGAGCCGGACCATGTCTTCGAGCTGCGGCAAGAGTTCCTGCCACGGTATCAGCGTCACGTCGGTGCCACCGATACGCGCGCGTAGCAGGGCAACGGCAGCGGACACGTGCGCGCGATCCTCCAGCCGGACATTGATGGTGGAAACGCGTGAACCGAGCGCAAGCAACGACTGCGCCGCTGGCAGCGTGACAAAAGCAAATGCGCCATCGAAACTGGCACTTTCCGTCGAGAAAATGCCCCCCACCCCGTAGGCTGCCGTGCCGAGCTCGCCGTTGGCGGCCTGGGCCATGACGACGATCTTCTCGCCCAGGCGGACACCGAGCTTGTCGGCGAGCCTGCGGCCAATCATGACTTCGCGATCGGCGCCAGGTATGAGCGCCCGTCCCTGGACAACCGTGCGGGAAATGAACGTGACCTTAGCCTCCGCCACCGGATCGATGCCGATGAGCATGATGCCTTCGGATTTCGAGGCCGTGCTGGCCAACGCCTGGACCTGGGTGCGCGGCGCAGCCGCAATCACGCCAGGCGTGCCCCGGACGGCTTGCAGCAGCGAGACGGCATCGTCGATGGCAAGCTCGGGGGCATAATCCTTGCGAAAGCCCTTGCGTTCGACCTGGATGTGCCCCGTCAGATAACGCGTGGAGTTCTCGATCGTCTGGTCGAAGAATCCGTCGAAAAACCCCAGGATGAAGACAAAGCCCACGATGCCGAAGGCAGCGCCTGCGGCCATGAGGGCCGTGCGGCGTGGATTGCGCAGCAGGTTGCGCAGTGCGAGCAGCACGAACACCGGCAAGCGGGAATCGCCCGTGTTTCGTGACGACACCCGCATGGCAGCGGGTAGCCCGCGAATCGCCTCGATGGGCCGCAACTGCACGGCCTTGGCAGCGGGATACAGTGCCGCCAGCCCGGCAATGACGAAGACCGCCACTGACAGCACGACGCCACGCTCGGCGCTCACCACCGGATAGACGACGTCGGACAGCCCGGGCATCGTGCGCAGCCCGGCTTCAAAACCGTGCAGATGGATACCCGCGCGCGCGAAATACGCCGTCACTGTCCAGCCGACGGCGTTGCCGACGATCAGGCCAACGATGCCCAGAAGGATCGATTCATACAGGACCAGCCGAAGCACGCGCGTGCGGCTCATGCCGACGGCAAGCATGATGCCGAATTCGCGCGTGCGCTCCATCACGGACATCAGCACAGGATTCGCCACCGCGAAGACGACCACCACGAAGAACACCAACAGCACCACGTAGGTCGTGACCTCGTGAAAGCGCGAACTGACCGCTACCATCGGTAGCAGCCGTGGCCACCCCACGACTTCGTAACGATCTCCCAGGCGCTCGGCGAGCCCCGCGCTGACCGGCTCCAGGCGCGAGCGCTCGCGCAGCCGCAGGGCGATGGCGGTGGCGCCACCGGGCGCGGAGAGAAACTCCCGCACAACAGGCAGCGGCATCACGGCGACGTAGCCGTCGAGATCGTCGATCTTGCTGCGGAAGATGCCGCGCACCGGATACTTTCCGCTCGATATCGAGCCGTCGTAGCCCTGCCCCACGAACACGATGTTCTGCCCGGGCCGCACCGCGAGCGCTTCAGCAAGCATCTCCCCGATCAGCACGCCGGGCGCGCCGGTCGTCAGCGGCTGCCCGGCCACGATGGCGTCCGAGAGCATCGTCACCTGCGCCTCGTCTGCCGGCTCGACGCCGACGAGCATGAGGCCGCGCGACTTGTCGCCCCGGCTGGCCAGCGCTTTGGTTTCCAGGCGGATGCTGGCGGCTGCCACCCCAGCCTCGTTGCGCACGGCATGCAGGATGGGGGCCGAGTCTGGCATGGCGAGATCAAGGATCGGATCGTCGTGGTAGCCCTTGAGATGCACCTGCGCATCGCCGGCGAAATACCGCGTGGTGTTCTCGACCATCTCGCGGTTCATGCCAGCGGTGAATCCCCAGTTGAAGATCATCGCCGCTAGGCCGATGGCGATCGACGAGATGGTGATGGCGGAACGCCTGCGGTTGCGCAGCACATTGCGCACGGCGAGTGGCAGCAGCATCATGGCGGTCGGCGCTCATCGGCTTCGATCCGGCCGTCACGCAGGCGAATGACCCGCCGCGCGCGTTCGACCACCATCGGGTCGTGGGTGGAGAACACGAACGTCACGCCGCGCCGTTCATTCATGGCCTTCATCATGTCCATGAGCGCGGCGCCGGCTTTGGAATCCAGATTGGCGGTCGGCTCATCGGGCAGCACGATGATCGGCTCGGCCGCGATGGCGCGCGCCACCGCCACGCGCTGCTGCTGCCCACCGGAGAGTTGCTGCGGACGCCTGTGCTCCATCCCTTCCAATCCCAGTTCCTTGAGCAGCGTCATGGCGCGGTCCCGGCGCTGCATCTCTGGCACCCCCTGCAACAGCATCACGAATTCCACGTTTTCTAGCGCGGAAAGAACGGGAATCAGATTGAACTCCTGGAAGACGAAGCCGATCTTGCGCAAGCGGATGTCCGAAAGCGCGGCTTTACCCAGTGTCCCGATCTCGCTGCCGTCGACCCAGACATGGCCTTCGGTGGGTGAGTCCAAGCCACCGATCACGTTCAGGAGCGTTGTCTTGCCCGAGCCGGACGGCCCTACCAGCACCGCAAAGTCGCCTTTGCGGATTTCCAGATTGATATGCTGCAGCGCATGCACGACGCTGGCACCTTGCCGATACAGCCTGGAGACACCTACGAGCTTGACGACTGTATCGGCTGCAGCATTCATGGCTTTTGCAGATTGCGCTGCGTAAAGCGTTCGTCGTCAATCGGCTGGTCGTAGCGCGCGGCCTTGACGACGATCACGGTTGCGTGGCCTGGATCATTCACGGGGCGCATTTCCCATTTGGTCGGAATGGTGCGGCCACCCATCGGGCCAACGTCGGAGAACGTCAGGACCCGCACCAGTTCGTTGCGCTCGTTGTAGTAATACTGCTTGAGCGGAATCGTATCCGCTTGCCGAATCCAGTAGAGAATCTTTCCCCACACGACGGCGGCATCCGGCTTGGGAATCGATTCAATCACGTAAGACGCGGCGCCGTTCAGCACCTCCGTGCGGAGAACCCGATGCGTGTAGTCATCCACGGCGCTGCTTTGCTTGACCAAGTCGTCGTTGGTGAAGTCGGAGCCCATCCAGGGCTGCAGCATCATCGACGGCGGAATCTTGATGGTGCGCTCGATGTTGGGCAGGTAGTTCCACATCTCCGAGCCGATACGCAGCGACCCAATACCGGCCTCCTTGGCCGGCGCCAGAACGCGGATGAACGAGCGCCGCGGCCGCTCCATCCAGGCGCGCAGGTCAAGCGCGCGCTGCCAGCGCGGTGTGGTGATCGTCATCTGGAACTCGCCTTGCAGCGTCTTGCCCCACAGCAGGGTATCGACGCGATCGACGAGCGTGCGGCCGTCTGGTTCCTCAGCCCAAGCCCCACCCACCATGCATGCGGCAGCAAACGCCACAAGGCACGCGGACACCAGAGAGGGAATGGCCTTGCGAACCATGGTGCCATCCGGGCAGCTGAACGATTTCATGGCATCCGACTAGCCAGGACGGCCAGACCCTTGCCGTGGCCATTCGACAAATGCCAGCACCCAAAGCCCGATCAGGTTGAAGAATGGCACCAGCACCAGAATGGCCCAAAAAGGCGACAACCCGATCCGCATCAGGATTCGGCCGATGGGATACAGCAATACCACCGCCATGACGGCAAACGTGATCCAGTGAGCGAGACCATAGCCGGCCATGTCGAACCCGTGAACCATCATCGTGCACCTCCTCGTGAAACCCAAGGTGTAACCCCAAGCACAATTCACGTTACACCTTTATGGGCGGCATCGCTTTACCTGGATCAAGGCATATTCGATCCAATTGCGTAGCAGGTAATAGCTTACCCGTCGCCATTTCAGCCCCCATGTGCCAGAAACATGCACCTGAAGATCAAGCAACTGGAATGCATGACAGAAAAGTCACCTTCCGGTCAGCTTCCCATCGGGAAGCAGTTGGCAGACTGCCGATACCCCGCTCATGGAAACCATCCCCGCACCCACCGCCCCTGCCCAAGAGCATTGGGGCATGGCGTACGAGACCAAACATCCTGCTATTGGCTGGGTGAAATGAGACATGGAGCGCCGATCCGGCTTGACATGGATCAAGCCACGGTCGCTATCCAGCAGGAGTCAGTGCAATAGTGGCCCCTCATCACCCAGAATGGACTGCAAAACTGAACCGCCAACTTTTATCGCTAGGAGACACAACGTGAACCGCAAAACCATCCTTTCCGCACTGCTGCTTGCAACCGCCGCATCCATGTCGGCCGGCGTATTTGCCACGGACAACGACATGCCCATGGCATCCGAAGCCTCCGGCGCGCACAAAATGAAACCGCATTCGCACGTCGCCGAGAAAGCTGGCGCTTCCGCCGCCAGCGCGCCGGCGGCCGCCCCCGCCGAGGACACCAAGGGCAGGGACAAGTCCAAGCATTTCCATCCCGATACCAAGTAAGTCTGCGCGCGGGCTCAGAAAAGAGCCCGCGCTTCAATTCACCTGACCTGCGACAACGAAGTTCGGCCCGATGCGGCTAAGCTGGCCTACAAGGCCCATGCAGTTGCACCGCATGATTTGCAGCCCGTGTCCGCACTGTCTGGTGACGGACATCACGACTTTCACAGGAAGTGATGAGGTGGTGTGATGACAGACCGTACGGTACAGCGCAAACGACGTCCGGCCCGATCGGCGCCGGGTGTAGCAGCCCCGGCGCTGCGGTTGGTTAGCGAACCGGACCACCAGGCCGAGCCACAGCCGGCACCTGCCGAGCCCCCTCTTGAGCAAGGGTGGGACTACTGGGTGGATGTCACGCAGCGGTGGATTCTGTTCATCGATATCCTGCGGCAACGCGCCAACAATATGTTGGCCCATGAGGAGGCCGGCCTGCCGCCACCGCTGCATTTCGACTACGAATTGCTACTGGATGCGCGAACCTTCGAGCGCCCGGCCAACTATGCCCTGCTCCGTATCACGCGCTGTGGCACCGACCACCTGGAGCGACAGGTTCGGGCGGATGCAACCCCCGTCATCGTCATCGACCCGCGTGCCGGTCACGGACCGGGCATTGGGGGCTTCAAGCGCGATTCGGAAGTCGGCATGGCCCTCGCCGAAGGCCATCCTGTCTACTTTGTCAGCTTCTTCCCGGCCCCCTGCCGCGGACAGACCCTTGGCGACGTCCTGAACGCGCTTCGTACCTTCGTCGAGGAGGTCGCGCGACGGCATGACGGGCAGGCGCCGGTGCTCTACGGCAACTGCCAGGCCGGCTGGGAAGTGATGCTCCTGTCTGCCCACTGCTGCGAGCGCGTCGCCTGCCCTGCGGTGCTCAACGGCTCCCCGCTCTCGTACTGGTCCGGCGAAGCAGGCGTCAACCCGATGCGCCTGCTCGGGGCGTTCACCGGCGGCGTGTGGTCAGCAAACTTTCTTGCCGATCTGGGCAACGGCCGTTTTGACGGTGCATGGCTGGTACAGAACTTCGAGGCACTCAAGCCTGAGTCCGCGCTCTGGACCAAGCTCTACACTGTCTTCGCCGATCCGGATGGTGAAGGTGACCGGTTTTTGGAATTCGAGCGCTGGTGGAATGGCTTTTACTTTCTCAGCCGGGAAGAACTGGTCGCAACCATCCAGGATCTTTTTGTCGGCAACAAGTTGGAAACCGGCGAAGTGCATGTCGACGGTAAGTGCACGGTCGACTTACGGCGCATTTGCAAACCGATCGTCATCTTTGCCTCGTACGGCGACAACATCACGCCACCGCACCAGGCGCTCGGCTGGATTCCCGTCGTGTACGAAAGTACGGAAGCTCTGGTCGCCGCCGGCCAGCGAATCGTGTATCTCACCAACCCGCATGTCGGACACCTCGGCATTTTCGTCTCCGCAAGCGTGGCGCGTCACGAGCATCGCGCGATCCTGCAAAGCCTCGATGCGATTGAGGCGCTGCCGCCCGGCTTGTACGAGATGAAGCTGTCGGAACACTCCGATGCGCCGCCACAGAACAACTCCCAACGCGGGGTCACGTTTGAGCCGCGTCGCGTCGAAGACATTCAATTCCCATACCCGCGTGCCCTGTTCGAGCATGTGCGCGCCGTCTCGGAAATCAACGAACGGCTGTATGACCAGTTCTGGAGCCCAACCGTGCGCGCGCTGGCAACGCCGTGGAGCGCTGAATGGCTGAAATGGAGCCATCCGATGCGCTGGACGCGCTATGCATGGTCCGAGCGGTTCCAACCATGGCTGTTGCTCGTAGCCGCCATGGCTGCGGGCGTGAGGGCCTCCAGGCGAAAAGCCGGGGAAGACAATATCTGGCGCGCTTCGGAAGAAGCGCTTAGCGCCACGCTGACACACACACTTGAGACAGGTCGGTCAGTGCGCGACTTGGTGGCCGAGACGGCATTCCAGTGGCTTTACGGGCCATCTTGGCCCTACTCGTTTGCGCAGTCTTATATTCCGGCATCAGACCATCGTGACTGCGACGTTGGAGAAGCAACGGTTCGCCAAGCTTGCAGCGCTTGCGACACTGACGTGCGGTGAGGTTTCCGGCGACTCTTAGCTGCATATCCAATGGGCGGTTGTGATGATCCAGACATGGGCAATGGCCCAATCAACGGGCGCTCGAATTTGCCGGCCAAGCGCACTAGCAACGCGAGCCTCAGCGGGCAGCGCTTTCTCTTTGACCTAACTGGCCGTTGTGCGGCGACTAAAAGAAGGCGCCCGCCGCAAAGAACCGTACTACAAACATGATGGCGGGATACAGAAGGGACCATCACGTGAGCAGTTGGCCGGCAGATGCTTGAAATCTACGCCATGGAAAAGCGTGCCCATGAAATCCACGAAAGGTTCGGGCGCCGCCAGCCAAGCCAACGTGCATTACGTGGAGAAGAGGATCAGAGTGGCGGACTCTGTTACAGCGGCTGCGAAGGGTTGCCTCCTGCCGAGGATGTCGTGATCAATGAGACGACGCCTTCGACGCACCACTGCTCCAACGGGGGATGAAACGTGGTGTGCGCTCACAATACGCTTCGTATGCCCGGCCGAACTCGGCCAGCGCATCTCGCTCCTCAGTCAGCGCGAGATGAACATACATCCAGACCAGCACTGGAAACATGATCAGCGTGAGCAACGTCGGCCACTGCAGCAGGAAGCCGAGCATGATCAGGACAAACGCCACATATTGCGGATGGCGCATGCGGGTATAGAGTCCACCGGTGGCCAGACGGTGCTGCTGCTGCGCCAGATACAGCACCCGCCAGGCGGAAGCGAGCATGATGAAACCACCGAAGATCAGCAGGTTGCTTAGGATGTGGAACGGCCCGAAATGCGGATTAGCGCGCCAGCCGAACATCACCTCCAGCAAATGCCCCGCGTCGTGAGAGAGGAAATCGATACCGGGAAAATGCTTGCTCAACCAGGGCAGCAACAAGTAGATCGTCAGTGGGAACCCGTACATCTCCGTAAACAGCGCCACGAGAAACGCCGAGAAGGCCCCGAAGGACCGCCAGTCACGCGAGGTCTTTGGCTTGGTGAAGCTGAAAGCGAAGATGATGAAGATGGCCGAGTTGATGATGACCAACGACCAGAGCCCGTAGCCGGATTGTGTGTCGTGCTGCATCGTTACTCTCCCTTTGGATGTACGTGCGTTGACGGCTCGCCCCCTTCGTCTTGGTGGCCGTGGTGCATGAACAGGTGCATCAACGGGCAAGTAGCGAGCAACAGGAAGGGCAGGAACGGGATCACGTGTGCCCGATGTTCCGTGAACAGGAAATAGGCGATCACAAGCAGGAAGCCTATCAAAACCCACCTGGACCTGAAGACTGTCCTGTGCGCCGCGTGCGGCCCATCTTCAGGGTTCATTTGATCATTCATGCGAGCCTCCTCGTCCACAGGCAATCGGCTTGAAAAAAGGCTGGCTAGCAGCACCCGCCGTGATGGCGATGGTGTTGGTGGACGAAACGTGAAGGATTCTGCTGAAAGACCGCGCGAGATTGCTCAGACTCGAAGTAGAACGTCTTCCCTTCAAAATTGGCCGTGATGGCGTGGGTCGGGTCAACCCGGTTTCCGGTCACTGGGTCACTGTTTGCATCTGGAGCGCCGTGCATCATGCCGGCACCCTCGCCGCCTCTGGAGCGCATCGCTTGGCTGCGCCAAAGGAACACCACCACCAATCCGCCCAGCACGATCCAGATCAGGTTTTGCGAAAGCCAGGTCATTTTCCACCTCCGTCTTACGACTTCCTACGCGATTTCAGTTCCCGCTCCACTGCCGCCTCAACCTCTCGTCTGGTTTGCCGTGAAAGACGCAAACTCATCCAGATCACCCAGACCGGACAGGCCAGGAGAATCAGCGCAACCAGCACCGAGAACAGTGAGATTCCGTACCAATAGAGGATGGCGGCGGCCAGCGCCGTCGCCACGGCGGCACAGAACCAGACAGCGGGTTTCATGCCGGCACCTCCTGCGCCTTACTTGTCAGCCGCACGCGCTTGAGCATGGCCGAATTCGCCACCACGCTAAGCGAGGACAGCGACATCGCCGCCGCCGCCAGGATGGGATTGAGCAGGCCGAAAGCCGCCACCGGAATGCCGATGGTGTTGTAGAAGAAGGCCCAAAACAGGTTCTGCTTGATCTTGCGCATCGTGGCGCGGGACAACTCGATGGAAGCCGCCACGTCGCGTACGTCATTGCGGATCAGGATGATGCTGCCGGTCTCCTTGGCCACATCCGAGCCCGAGCCGATAGCGACGCCGATATCCGCCGCAGCGAGCGCGGGCGCGTCGTTGACCCCATCGCCGACCATGGCAACCACCTCGCCGTCCTTCTGCAAGCCCTGGATGGTCTTGACCTTGTCTTCCGGCATGACCTCTGCGATTACGCGCTCGATGCCGACCTGCCGCCCGATAGCTTGCGCGGTGCGCTGGTTATCCCCACTGAGCAGAACCACCTTGATGCCGCGCGACTTGAGCATGGCAATGGCCTCTGACGCCTCTGGCTTGACCGTATCGGCCACGGCGATGATGCCAAGCAGTTCATGCCCGATCCCCGCCAGCATCGCTGTCTTGCCATCAGCCTCCAGCCCGGCCAGCGTCGCTTCAATCGTATCGACTGAGATGGCCTGCTGCGCGAGCATGCGCCGGTTTCCTAGCCAGGCCTGCTGGCCGTCGATGGCCCCCTGAATACCCATCCCCGACAGCGCCTGGATGTTGTTCGCCTTACGCGTCGCCAGCTCACGATGCTGTGCGGCACGGACGATCGCTTCGCCCAGCGGATGCTCCGAGCCGGACTCGACCGCTGCAGCAATACTGAGCAGCTCGGCTTCCTGGTGTGTCCCAAGCGGCAGGATATCGGTCACGGTCGGTTCGCCGCGCGTAATCGTGCCCGTCTTGTCAAAGACAACGGTGGTCAATTTCTCAGCGCGTTCGAGCACTTCGCCGCCGCGGATCAGGATGCCGGCGTCCGCGCCTTTTCCCACGCCGACCATCAAGGCGGCAGGCGTCGCTACACCCAGAGCGCACGGGCAGGAGATGATAAGCACGGCAATAAAGGCGAGCAGCCCCTGCGGGAAATGCCCCGCGAGCGTCCATCCGATGACAGCCAGCAGTGCAACGCCCACGACCGCCGGCACAAAATAGCCGGTCACCTGGTCGGCCAGCCGCTGAATCTGTGCCGAGCTTGCCTGCGCGTCTTCTACCATCTTGATGATCTGCGCCAGCGCCGTATCCGCACCGATGCGGGTCGCCTGGAACGTAAAGGCGCCTGACCGGTTCAGCGTACCGCCGATCACCGTTGCCCCAGGCTTCTTGTCAACTGGCATCGACTCCCCGGTCAGCATCGATTCGTCCACGCTGGTTTGCCCGTCCGTCACCTTGCCATCGGTTGGAATCTTCTCGCCGGGGCGGACCACTACCAGCTCCGAGACCATGATGCTTTCGGCGGGAATCTCGACTTCCTTGCCATCGCGAATCACGTGCGCCACAGCGGGCTTGAGGTCAAGCAGGCGACGGACTGCGGCGGAGGACTTCTTTTTGATGATCTCCTCCATGTACTTGCCCAGCAGCACAAAAGCGATGATGACCGCGGACACCTCGAAGTAGACATCGCGTTCGGCCACCTTCACCGGCAACCAGGATGGGAAGAACAACACGACCACGCTGTAGAAGTACGCTACCGACGTACCCAGCGCGATCAGGAAATCCATGTTGATGTTGCGCGTGCGGACCGCGTTCCACGCGCCTTTGTAGAAGCTCCAACCTCCAATGAACTGTACGGGGGTCACCAGCAGGAACAGCCATATTCCCCATGTGAACCAAGGCAGCGCCGGAATGGGCGCCCAAGTCAGCAGGGTCGCACCTGCAGCCAAGGCCAGAAACGCCCCGGCGCGTAACACCGCCAACGCCAGCACACCGGTCAAGGCAATGGTGACGCGCGTCTTCATCGCCTTCAGTTCGGACTCCGGCGACTCAAACGTGTGCAGACAGCTCTCGCTGCAGAAGTAGTACTTTCGCCCTCCTCGCTCTGCGGACAAGGCAGTGGCCTTGTCAACCATCATTCCGCAGATGGGGTCCTTGGCCAGTTGCTTCGTGCTTGCGGACACCGCAGCAACTCCGGTTGGCGCGTGATCATGGGCCGCGCCGTCGTGGTCATGCGCGTCATGCGCGTCATGCGAGAGATATCGCGCCGGATCAGCGAGAAAAGTCTTCTCACAGTGCCGAGAACAGAACCAATAGCGCTGATGCCCGACTTCCGTGCTGGCTGCTGCCTGCGCAGGGGAAATCTCCATACCGCAAACCGGATCGCGCACGCGACCGGCATCGACGACCGGTTGAGCGATGCGCAGCGCGCTCTGCCGACCGACCACTTGATCGCCACGATGGTGTCCGATGGAATCGCTTGGCATGCCAACCTCGGATGTGCTGATTGTTTAACTTGATTAGGTCTGGGCACAACTACGATTGCAGTGTGTTCCACGCCCGGAACGGGAGGTTGATACGGGTCAAGCGAGAGCAATTCGTTGTGATACGTCAACTGGCGACCACCGATCGCATATCAAAATGAAATCCCATCATTTCAGGAGGCAGCACCATGACGAACAACAAGCATGTTGGCTTTCTTGTAGCAGGCGCGCTGCTGATCGCCAGTGCATCGGTCTGGGCCGTTGACGAGCACCACCCCGCCGCAGCGAGCCAGCCTAGTGCGGCAACCCCAGCGAAGACTGCCCCTGCCACGGCAAACTCTGCGGATACGGAAAAGCGCTTCGAGCAAGCCCGTCAGCAGATGAAGAAGATGCAGGCCCAGATGGACAAGATCCATCAGACCAAGGACCCGAAGGAACGGCAACGTCTGATGGCCGAGCACATGCAGGCCATGCAGGACACGATGCAGACAATGCACGGTATGGGCGGCCCGATGATGATGGACATGATGGGCGGTCAAGGGATGGGGGCCGGCGGTGCGGCGCCGATGATGGGCGGCTCGGGCATGCCCATGGAGCAGCGCATGAACATGATGGAAAACCGCATGGACATGATGCAGATGATGATGGACCAGATGCTCAAACAGCAGGAACCATCAAAGAAACCTTGACGTTGCCATTGTGGGAAGGTGAATACTGCCCAGAATTGGTCAACAGGCGTGCGTGACGCATACCTGCTGACCGTTAGCTTGAACCTACGCAACATCTGACAAAAATCCGCGCGCGATGAATCCCCTTTGGCGCATGCTGATGATCGTGCTGCTTGCCGTGGCGTTGCCTGCGCGCGGGCTCCCCATGGCATCAATGCAGATGCACGGCGCTGTGGGTCTGCCAGGGCTGTCGACAGCGCATGATGTCGTACAAGCCGAGAAAGGACACCCCTGCCATATCACCGGTGACGGCCATGCCCAGAGTGGTTCCGACTGCACGGACACCGCTCCTTGCGTGTCTTTCTGCGCTGTGATCGGGGCGCTTTCCAGCCCAGCGATGCCGCTCGGCGCCAAGGGGATGCACATCCTGGTTCCCGCCCAGGAGCCTGTCTATATTTCCGCAGTTCCTGTGCCGCTCGAACGGCCACCCCGAGCCCGCTCCATTTAGCTTTACGGATCGCGCCTTTTTGCAGTGCGGCATCCGTATAGCGGCGTAAGCGAATACGCCACGCAAATTGCTAAGCCGGCATTCATGCCGGCCCCGCGTGAAATCACTGGAGCATCACCATGAAGAAGGTCATTCTTTCCGCTGTCGGCTTGGCGGCTGTTTTGACATCGTTGACGGCCATTGCCGGGCCAGACTGGCAGGTCATCGAGAAAGCTCGCAACGCGAAACTTGCGCAGATCCGCGCAGCGCAAGCGCAGAAAAGCGCTGGCATGCCTGCGATGCCGCAGCCCTGCCAAGACATGATTCAAGCGCCGAAATAACACGGTGGGGCGTTCTGCATTATCGGCAGGACGCCCATCGCGCGATGGCACGTTTGCGGCAGATCAACCCGTTCGATCATAAGCCGCGTCCGCGTGCACATCGCGCGTAGCCGCTGTTACCATTCGATCCAATCACATCATCTGCAGAACGTGCGCGCATCGCTTCGCCGGCCGTGGTTCGCCGGATTCCTAGTCATCGCTTTCCTGACAGTTCAACTGGCAGCGGCAGCATACGCCTGTGCGGCAAGCCGCGGCTCAGCGGAGGTCATGCCCACCATGGCCGATGCGACCGACGCCGGTGCCATGGTGCAGTCGTGCCCCGAGATGGCCATGCAGGCGCAGCAGGATGTGCACCAGCATGACGGCCTCTGTCTTGAGCACTGCCAGAGCGGCACCAAGTCGGCCAATCACGTATCGCCGCAGATTCCCATCTTCCTGCCCGTCCTGATCCGGATGATCACGGCCGAGCCAGTCATCATGGCGGACGGCCAATCGGTCTTGCTCGCCGATGTGGCGCCCCGTGCACCACCACCCCCGATTCCCATCCTGAACTGCTGTTTCCGCACGTAGCCTCCGAAGCGACGTATCTCTCACGCCTTGCCGCCTAACCGGCAAGGTGGTCGTTGCTTTCCGGAGGCTTTATGCTTTTGCGTTTTCCCCCACGCGGTGGGCGCTTGCTCGCGCTCGCCGTCCTGCTGCTTTTAAGCAGTCATCTGGCGTATAGCCAGACCGATGCGCTCTCCTTGCAGGAAGCGATCGGCTTGGCATCGTCCCGCTCCGCCGACGCGGAAACCTCCCGCGCCGGTGTACAGTCGGCGCTCGACATGGCCGTGGCGGCAGCCCAACTGCCCGACCCTGTCCTCAAATTCGGCGTGAACAATGTTCCCGCCGATGGCAGCGACCGGTTCTCCATCGGCACCGATTTCATGACCATGCGCTCGGTCAGCGTGATGCAAGAGCTCACGCGGACCGAGAAGCGCCGTGCCCGTGCGGAACGTTTCAACGCCGAGGCCTCCGCGGCCGAAACACAGCGTGTCGCCGCGCTGGCAGCCGTCCAGCGCAGCACAGCGCAAGCCTGGCTTGACCGCTGGTATGCCGCACGTACCGTTCAACTGCTGGCGGAACAAACAGCCTCTGTCGCCTTGCAGGTCGAGGCAGCCGAGGCGGCCTATCGCGGCAATCGCGGCTCACGCGCCGACATCGTAGCTGCACGCCTTGAACGGCAGCAGTTGCAAGACCGGACCGACGAGGCCCGGGCGACGGAAGCGTCTGCCAAGGCCATGCTGCGGCGCTGGGTAGGCGACGCATCCAGCCGCCCGCCCGCCGCGCCCCCCAGGTTCGACGTCCCGCAGTGGCTCGACGCGCTGGACGACGCGGCCATCGATACCCTGCCCGATGTGGCCGCTGCCAGCGCGCAAGCCGCCATGGCGGACGCTGAAGGACGTGTCTCTCGTGCGGCCAAGACACCCGACGTGACGGTGGAGCTGATGTATAGCCAGCGCGGACCGGCTTACGCCAACATGGTGTCGTTGAACGTCTCCCTGCCGATTCCCTGGGATCAGAAGAACCGCCAGGACCGCGAGGTCTCGGCCAAGCTGGCGCAAGCCAATGCCGCGCGCGCTCAAGCAGAAGTCTTGCGGCGCAACATGGTGGGCCAGATTCTGGGCAAGCGCGAGACGTTGCGACTGAACCAACGCCGCCTGGATCGCTATCAAACCACGACCGTCCCGCTAGCGCGCGCGCAAACCGAGGCAGCGCTAACGTCCTACCGGACTGGAAGCGGTTCGCTCGCCGCGGTCGCCGAGGCAAGCCGCAAGGCACTCGACCTTGCGCTGGAACGTCTCAAGCTCGAAGCGTCGACGGCCCAACTCTGGGCCGAGCTCGCCTTCCTCAAACCGCTCCCCACGGCAAACCAGCCGACCTCCAACGTTGGAGTTCAACCATGAACCGAACCATCTTTGCGCGCATTGCAGCCAGTCTGGTGTTGGCGAGCCTTGGCATGGGCGCCACCTACTACCTTGGCGTGAGGCAGGGACAGCGGAGCGCGCCCACGCAGGCGGCAGCATCTGCCCAAGCCGCCGATGCCCCGCTCAAAGCGGGCGACATCGATCCCAAGACGGGCAAGCGGATTCTCTATTGGCAAGACCCCATGGCACCTGGCCAGCGTTTCGACAAACCAGGCAAATCACCTTTCATGGACATGCCGCTTGCCCCCGTCTACGAGAATGGCGCCGGCGGGAGCGCCGCCGTCACGGTTGATGGCCGTGTGGCACAGAATCTTGCTGTGCGCACGGCTGAGGTCAAGACCGGCCGGCTGGACGCCATGCTGGAAGTGCCCGGCAATATCGCCATCAACGAGCGCGGCATCGAGATCATTCAAGCGCGCGCCGCCGGCTTTGTCGAACGGGCGTACGCGAAAACCACGTTAGACCCGGTCAAGCGCGGGCAACCGCTGATCGTCGTCTACGCGCCGGAATGGGTCGCCGCACAAGAGGAGTACCTGGCCGTTTCGCGTACGGCCAACGCCCTGCAGGGGGACCTGCGCAGCGCAGCGTTGCTGCGCATGCGCCAGGCCGGCATGACGGAGGCGCAGATCCGGCTGGTCGAATCCACCGGCAAGCCACAGCCACGGCTGGCGATTTCCAGCGACATCGATGGCGTCATCACCGAGGTCGGGGTCCGGGACGGCATGGCTGTCGCACCCGGCATGACGCTCTTCAAGATTGCCGACTTGTCCACCGTGTGGGTCTTGGCGGAGATTCCCGAGAGCCAAGCATCGGCCATCCGCCCGGGCCAGGCGGTGACGGCCACGGCGACGGCAATCGCTGGACACGCGCTGACCGGCAAGGTGGATGCCATCCTGCCCGACGTCAATGCCAATACGCGAACCGTCAAGGTGCGCGTCGAACTCCAGAACCGGGACCGCCGCCTCTTGCCCGGCATGTTCGCCAACGTGCGGTTTGGCGCGCAAGCCGGCCCGGACAAGCTGCTGGTCCCCACGGAGGCGTTGATTCGCACCGGTACGCGCACGATCGTCATGGTGGACGCCGGCAATGGCGGCTTCAACCCCATCGAAGTCAAGACCGGAGCCGAAGCCAATGGGCAGACCGAAGTGACCGACGGTTTGAGCGCGGGACAGAAGGTGGTGGTTTCCGGGCAGTTCCTGATTGATTCGGAAGCTAGCCTGCGCGGCACCGCCCAACGCATGGCATCGCCACCTGCGGCCTCCGCGCCCGCAGCGGCCGCCATCGAGCATGAAGGCGTCGGCCGCATTGAGGCTGTCACCAGCGAAGGCCTGACGATCTCACATGGCGCGATTCCGTCCGCGCACTGGAGCGCGATGACAATGGATTTTGCCGCACCGCCCTCCGGCCTGCCAAAGCGCTTCAAGCCTGGGGACCGTGTGCGCTTCCGGTTCCAACTGCATGACGATGGCATGGCAGTCCTGTCCTCGGTCGAGCCGGCCGGCGCGGATCAGGGGGGCAAGCCATGATCGCACGGCTGATTCTCGCGTCCATCCGCAACCGCTTCCTGGTGCTGCTAGCGACCGTCATGCTGACGGCCTGGGGTCTGTGGGCCGCGCGCAGCACGCCGCTCGATGCGCTGCCCGACCTGTCGGACGTACAGGTCATCATCCGCACGCCGTTCCCTGGCCAAGCGCCGCAGATCGTGGAAAACCAGGTCACGTATCCGCTGACCACCACCATGCTGTCGGTGCCGGGCGCCAAGACGGTGCGCGGCTACTCGTTCTTCGGCGATTCGTTCGTCTATGTGCTGTTCGAGGACGGGACTGACCTGTATTGGGCACGCTCGCGCGTGCTGGAGTACTTGAACCAGGTGCAGTCCCGCCTGCCTGCGGCGGCCAAACCGGCGCTGGGCCCGGATGCCACCGGCGTGGGCTGGATCTACGAATACGCGCTGGTCGATAAGACCGGCCGGCACGACTTGGCCCAACTGCGGGCGTTGCAGGACTGGTTCCTGCGCTTCGAGTTGAAGGCCCTGCCGAACGTCGCGGAGGTCGCTTCCGTCGGCGGCATGGTCAAGCAGTTCCAGGTGGTGTTGCAGCCGGACCGGCTGCGTGCGTTCAACCTGACACAGGCCAAGGTGCTGGCAGCGCTCAAGGGTGCCAACCAGGAGACCGGTGGCTCCGTGCTGGAACTGGGCGAAGCCGAGTACATGGTCCGCGCCAGCGGCTACCTGAAGACGCTCGACGACTTCCGGCAGATTCCCCTGATGACGAACGATGCGGGCATCGCCGTGCATTTGGGCGATGTCGCCACCGTCCAACTCGGGCCCGAGATGCGCCGTGGCATCGCGGAACTGAACGGTCAGGGCGAGGTGGCAGGTGGCGTCGTCATCCTGCGTTCAGGCAAGAATGCCCTGGAGACGATCGAAGCCGTCAAGGCCAAGCTCGCCACGCTGCGCACCAGTCTGCCCGAAGGCGTGGAGATCGTTCCTGTCTACGACCGGTCCGGTTTGATCAAGCGCGCGGTGGACAACCTGACGCACAAGCTGATCGAGGAATTCATCGTCGTCGCTGTCGTGTGCCTGGTGTTCCTGTTCCATCTGCGCTCGGCACTGGTGGCAATCGTCTCGCTGCCGCTGGGCGTCCTGGCGGCCTTCCTGGTGATGCGATACCAGGGCGTCAACGCCAACATCATGTCGCTGGGTGGCATCGCCATCGCCGTCGGCGCCATGGTCGACGCGGCCGTGGTGATGATCGAGAACGCGCACAAACATCTGGAGCATTGGCTCGAGGACAACCCCGGCCGCGAACTCACAGGCCACGAGCGCTGGAACGTGATCGGGGAATCGGCGGCAGAAGTGGGGCCGGCGCTGTTCTTCTCGCTGCTGATCATCACGCTGTCGTTCATCCCCGTGTTCACGCTGGAGGCGCAGGAGGGCCGCCTGTTCTCGCCGCTGGCGTTCACCAAGACGTATTCGATGGCGGCAGCGGCTGGGTTGTCGGTCACGCTGGTGCCTGTGCTGATGGGCTACCTGATCCGCGGGCGTATCCCGAGCGAGCAATCGAACCCGCTCAGCCGCTGGCTGATCCGCCTCTACCAGCCAATGCTGTCCAAGGTGCTGGCGTATCCCAAGGCGACGGTCGCTATCGCCATTGTGCTGCTGGGGGCAACGGCCTGGCCGATCCTGCGCACAGGCGGCGAATTCATGCCGCCGCTGGATGAGGGCGATCTGCTGTATATGCCGTCAGCATTGCCTGGGTTGTCGGCCGGCAAGGCGGCTCAGCTCCTGCAGCAGACCGACCGCCTCATCAAGACGGTTCCCGAAGTGGCCAGCGTGTACGGCAAGGCTGGGCGCGCGGACAGCGCAACGGACCCGGCGCCGATCGAGATGTTCGAGACCACCATCCAGTTCAAGCCGCACGACCAGTGGCGCCCCGGTATGACGACCGACAAACTGGTGGAAGAACTCGACCGCGTGGTCAAGGTGCCGGGGCTGTCCAACATCTGGGTGCCACCGATCCGCAACCGCATCGACATGCTCGCCACCGGCATCAAGAGCCCGGTCGGCATCAAGGTGGCGGGCACGGACTTGAAGGAGATCGATCGACTGACCACTCGGATCGAGGAGACCGTCAAAACCGTGCCGGGTGTCACCTCTGCGCTAGCGGAGCGGTTGTCCGGCGGACGATACATCGACGTGGACATCAACCGACAGGCCGCCGGCCGATACGGCCTGAACATCGACGACGTGCAAAGCATCGTGTCATCCGCCATCGGTGGCGATAATGTCGGTGAGGTGGTTGACGGCCTGGCCCGCTTCCCGATCAACCTCCGCTATCCGCGCGATTATCGGGATTCCGTGGAGCAGTTGCGGCGTTTGCCGATTGTCACTGACCGGGGCCAGCAGATTGTGTTGTCCGACGTCGCGGACATCCGCGTCGTGCAGGGCCCGCCGATGCTGCGCAGCGAGAATGCCCGGCTCTCGGGTTGGATCTATGTCGATATCCGGGGGCGCGACCTGCGCTCGGCGGTGAAGGACATGCAGGCAGCAGTGACCAAGGCGGTGCCGATGCCGGCGGGCTACGCGCTGAGCTGGTCAGGGCAGTTCGAGTACCTGGAGCGTGCGAGTGCCAAGCTGCAGGTGGTCGTACCATTCACCTTGCTGATCATCTTCGTGCTGCTGTACCTCGTGTTCGGCCGTATCGACGAGGCGCTGCTCATCATGGGCACGCTGCCGCTCGCACTGATCGGCGGGTTCTGGCTGCTGTATCTGCTCGGCTATAACCTGTCGGTGGCCGGAGTCGTCGGCTTCATTGCGCTCGCCGGGGTGGCGGCCGAATTCGGCGTGATCATGCTGCTCTATCTCAAACACGCTTGGACCGAGCGGCAGGAAAACGGTCAAACTTCTACCCAAGCGCTACTGGAAGCGATTCAGGAAGGCGCCGTGCTGCGTGTACGCCCCAAGGCCATGACGGTGGCCGTCATCCTGGCTGGCCTGCTCCCGATCATGTGGTCGGACGGCACAGGCTCCGAAGTCATGCAGCGCATTGCCGCGCCGATGGTCGGCGGCATGATCACCGCGCCGTTGCTGTCCCTGTTTGTCGTTCCTGCTGTCTACCTGCTGCTGCGCAGGCGTGGCAGCGGGCAATCCATTCCCCAACCACCCTCTCATGACAAGGTCTCACGATGAACTACGTTTCCGCTGTTGTATTCGCCCTGACGCTGGCGTCGACTCCAGCCGCCTTTGCGGCCACGCCGATGGAAGGTATGGACATGAAGCCTGCTGGTCAAACCAAGCAGGCGCCCAAGCCCGTGGCAGCAGAGGTCCGCAAGATCTACCTCGACACCGGCAAGGTCACGCTTAAGCACGGCGCCATCGACAATCTCGGCATGGGCGCCATGACGATGACGTTTGCCGTCAAGGACAAGGCATCACTGCAGCACTTCAAGGAGGGCCAAGCGGTGTGGGCCGTCTTTGATATGGTCGACGGTCAGCCGACCGTCGTCGATTTGCGGAGCAAGTAAACCCTCGGCGGCGCACGGCCCATCGGTCGTGCGCCGCTGCATGCTGCGGAATCAGCCAGAAAGTCCCTTCACGAGGGCGCCTTGTCGTGACATCAATGCTGAGCGCAACAACCCTGCTATACCGGTCAGGCCGAGCAGGTATCTGCAGGCAGCGACCCGCGATCACACACGGCGCAGCTATCAGTCCGCCATCCGTCATTTCGAGCAAGAGTGGGGTGGCTTCCTGCCGGCCAGCGCCGACAGCGTTGCACGCTATCTGGCTGAGCACGCACAGACGCTTTCCATCAACACGCTGCGCCAACGGTTGGCTGCGATCGCGCAGTGGCACGTTTCGCAGGGCTTTCCCGACCCCACGCGAGCACCGCACGTCCGCAAGGTGCTCAAGGGCATCCAGGCACTGCACCCCGCGCAGGAGCGGCGCGCCAAGCCATTGCAGCTCGCCCAGTTGGAGCAACTGGTTGCCTCGCTGGATGCGCAGATCGCGACCGCCTCGTCTGAGGGCAACGCCCATCAACTCCAGGTGCATACCCGCAACAAGGCGCTGGTGCTGATCGGCTTCTGGCGGGGCTTCCGGTCGGACGAACTGAGTCGGCTGCAGATCGAGCACATCACGGTGGAGCCCGGCCGGGGCATGACGATTTTCCTGCCGCGCACCAAGACGGACCGCAACCATGTCGGTACGACCCACAAGGCGCCCGCGTTGTCGCGCTTGTGCCCAGTCGCCGCCTACGAGGCCTGGTTGGCGGCGTCCGGCCTGACCGAGGGCCCCGCGTTCCGCAGGATTGACCGCTGGAGCCGAATCGCAGCCGATGGACTGCAGGCCAGCAGCATCGTGCCTTTGTTGCGCGCGCTGCTCCATCGCGCAGGACTGCCGCAATCGGACCGCTACAGCAGCCACTCACTACGACGGGGCTTTGCAACCTGGGCGAACTCGAACCAGTGGGATCTCAAGATGCTGATGGAATACGTCGGCTGGAAGGACGTACGCTCGGCCATGCGCTATATCGACGCGGCCGACCCATTTGCCCAGCATCGGATCGAAACAGCGCTGTCGGTCGCACCCCGGCCGGGCATTGCAGTCTGACAGGTCCGGTCTGGCGGACCTCTGCCATTGCTTTGACGCAGTAACCTTGCATGAACCTCTAATAAACGCGATTGCGGCCGACCCGTGCCAAGCAGGACTTCATGCTTGGCTCGCACGCCGGCGAGGTGCCGCCTCCAACAGGGCATCCTGAAATTGGTGGATCTTGAAGCTCAAAACGCCCCGGAAATTCACATGGGCGAAGTGTGCCGGCCCCATGCGGCGCAGCCAGTCATCGTCGATCCGTTGCCCCTTGCGCTGCCACGTATCCACCGTCGTTTGCATCCGCTCGGTATTCCAGGCAATCACCAGATTGGTCAGCAGCGAGAGCGCCCCGGAAATCGCGATCATCTCGTCCTGGCGGCGACCGCGCTCGTGTTGGACCTTACTCATATAAATCGCCCGCTGGAGATGGTGCACGGATTCACCCCGATTGAGGAGCGTGCGCAACTCGCGACGAAACTCGATGTTGCTGAAAAAGTCGCATAGGAACAGCGTGCGCAGCAGCTTGCCCAGGTGATCCGCTGCCCGGTGGATCGGGTCACCCTGGGCAGCACTGCCGAAGCGTTGCAGCGCAACGATCGCGCTCACGCGCCCCGCGTGAATGGACGCCACCAGGCGTAGCAAGCCATCCCAGCCGTCGCGGATCGCCTTGAGTAGATAGCGTCAAGTAGTACTGCCGGTTTACCGTCGATCATCATTGCCGGTCGGCCGGGGTAATTGTCGGTGGTTAGTCGGGCATGGTTGTCGCTCCTCCCTCGTCATGGTTGTCGCTAGATGGTTGTCGGCGGCGCCCGGCCTGTTTGTCGCTGGCGGTGCGGCGCCGGTAGCTCTCGACGTTCATTTCAAAGATGGTTGAGTGATGCACCAGGCGGTCGATGGCGGCCACCGTCATCGAGGGGTCTGGGAACACGTCGTTCCAGCCGGAGAACGGTTGGTTGGCGGTGATCATCAGGCTGCGCCGCTCATACCGTTCGGCGATCAGCTCGAACAGCACGCTGGTCTCGGCTTGGTCCTTGCGGGCGTACGACAGGTCATCCAGGATGATCAGGTCGAATCGGTCGAGCTTGGCCAGGGCCGATGGCAACTGCAGGCTCTGGCGCGCGGCCTGCAGCTTCTGCACGATCTCGCTGGTGCGTGTGAACAGCACACGGTACAGCTTGCGCTCCGACAGGTTGCGCAGCCAGGGACAGAGGTCAAAGCCAAGTAGCTTGGCCACCGCCATCCCCACGTTCGTGTAGCCATGGGTGTCGACGGCGAGCCGCAGCAGCCCACCGTCAGCGCGGGTTTCGTTGTGACGCATGACGCCTTCGATCGCCGCGCCAGTTTGGCGCTCGTTGAGCACCATCGGCTGGTTGTAGACGATCCCATGCTGATCCAGCACGTGCGTATAGACGCCAGCGGCGTGCGTGCGTCGGCGGGGATCAGCGCGCGCGTAGAACAGATGTGGGGACGTGTCCAGGCTCATGGAGTCGCTGGAGGCGAGTTGGCCGGTGCCCCATAGATCGGTGATCGGGTGCGTGCGCTGGAACTCCACCACACGTTCGTTGGCGCGGCGCAGCCGGCCGGGCATTTCCAGGGAGCGCATCGCGGTGGAGACGTGCGCGAGGTCCAACTGCGGGATCATCGCCGCGACGCCCTTGGCATCCAGTTCGGTGCCGTGCGCGATCAGGGCTGCATAAAGGGAGACGAGTTCGTGGGCATCCCGCGCCTTGCGCGCCAACAGCACTTCACTGAAATTGGTGCGCGCATCCATCTCCAGAATCATGTCGGCAAACTGTGCGCTGCCGATGTCCTTGAACAGCAGATCTCGGGTGCGTTGAGGCGTGGTATCCGTGGTCTGCGCTTCCAATGGCGACAAATGCAGGATGCCGTCCGCGTCGATCGTAAAGTGGCCAGCCTCACGGGCCTCGTCCAGCGCAGCGAGACCCGCCTTCAAATGCTCGGTCAGGCGATCAAGATAGAGCCTCGCTTGGCTTGGCAGGCCGAGCGAAGACAGATGCCGGTCGCGGTCGACCTCCCACTGTGCCGGCGGAATCAGCAACTGGTCTCGTTCTCGAAACGACAGGCTATGGTTGATCCACACCGTGCCGCGGCGCAGCCCCTTGCGCAAACTCATTACAGCAGAGGCCTCCAAGGCACGCAGCGCGCGCTGGCGGTCCTCACCGTCGACCAGGTCGCGCCAACTGGCGCTCACTGGCACATTGCAGTCTGGCGGCAACTCCGTCATGCCCCGATCGTGCAAACCGCCAACGAGATCGAGTTGGCGCATGGCAGGATCGTTACCGTGACTGGCGAATTCCAACGCCCGCAAGGGTGTCAGGAGGTTGCGGAGTCGGTGGTGGTCTTCGGTAAGGGTTTCGCGCACGCTTGCGGCGTGACTTGCCGGCGGCCGACTGGACAGACCCTTAAGCAGCTTGCCGATGTCGGCCAGTCGGTCCTCGGCCGAGCGGCGGGTATCGTCCACCAGGGCCTTGATCTCCACCAGTTGCTGCCGGTATTCGATCGCCGAGCGGGCTTGCTTCGTCGTGGTCTTGTTGTACGCCTGCCGGACCAGGTCTGAGATACGGCGCCCGCTTTGGTACACCATGGCGTCAGTCAACTCCAGCAAGGTGACACGCAGGAAGAACACCAGTTCGAGCGTGCGCGTCGACGCTTTGAGTTCGCGGATTTTGGCGGGACGGCGGGCCTGGATACGTTGGCCGTAGGCCCGCTGTTTCTCGATGGGGACCGCGTCAAATGTCCAGGTAGCCGCTCCCTATCACTGCCTCGCATGATCGGTGGTGTTGTGCGTGGCTTCGCCATTGCCAACGGCACGCTCACCGCAGTGCTGGTCTACATCACTTACCGAGCCGGTTGGCAGTTCATCTGCGGATTCCTTGCGCTCGGCATGGTGGTCCACATGGCGCTGCGCTGGCTGACCAACAAAGACCCGTGGTGGAACCAAATCCTCATGGTCTATGACCGCTATGGCGACTTGTACGAGCCAGGCCCCTGGCACGGCAAGCTCGGCGCACGCTTTCGCCGGCCCTACGGGTTCGACAGTGATCTGCCATGCTGAAGAAGAAACGACCCATCCAGGAAATCGCTCCCTGGCTCACCTTTATCACGCCCACGCTTGTGCTCGGCAAGGATGGAAGTTTGCTTGCCACCTATGGGCTTGGTGGCGTTGATGCTGACCATCCCAACAAGAGCGAAATCACGTCCGCTCGGGATCAGCTCGATCAGGCCTGCCGGAGTCTGGATGGCCGTATCACTGCGTGGTGGCGCATCAAGCACCGTCGCGCACACGACTACATCGCCGGCGAGTTCGCCAGTGCCCAGGACGCCAAGATCGACGAGCTCAACCGGGCCAACATGTCATCGGGCAAGTTCTACCAGAACACGCATTCGCTCGCGCTCAGCTACACGCCTGCGTCTGGCTTGGACAAGATCTTCGAAAAGATCAGCTACCACGTCACGGTTGGCGGTAAGGGGCTGGTCGCCGCGTTGTTCGAGTCGCTGAAAGACACGTTCCTTGCTCGCAACGCGTTCGCTTTCGATCTTGCCAAGACGCAGGCCGATGCCAAGCGCTTCGAAGGCATGCTCGATGCATTTGTCGGCGGCAACACCAAGATTGGTCTCAAACGGCAAATGCTGCAGGAGTCCATGGCACTTCTGCATCAAGCGGCGAACCCTTCCGTGCCGCCGCGCAGGATTCGCTTCCCGATGACGTTGCTGGACACCCACCTCACCGAGTCGATCGTGACACCGGGTGCCGAGCAACTACTTTTTGAGTCGGCGCATGGGATGCGCTACGCGGCCGTGGTTGCCATTAAGGAGTGGCTCGGCTTCCAGGAAGCAGCGCTGGATGTTCTGACGAAGCTCGATGTTGAGCTGGACGTCTGCGTACTCTATCGCTTCTTGGACAACTCCAAGGCCAACGTCTACATCGAGAAGATCCGCAGCTTCTACAAGATGGCGAGCTTCAACCTGTGGAAAATTCTGAAGCAGTTCGCTGCCAAGGAAGAGCAGGAGAACGACGAGGGCCGGGAACAGCTCGCCGACGAGGCGGGCCAGGCGCTTCGCCGTCTGACCGCGGATGGTCAGCAGCATGGGTTCGCCAACATCTCCATCATCGTCTACGGCAACACCGAAGAGGAATGCTCGGACGCGGTCAGTCTGGTCGTCGGCGCCATCAGCAACGCGGGGTTCGGCACGATTCGTGAAGGCACGAACCTCATGCCGGCATGGAACTGCACGCTGCCCGGCCGTTGGGACAACCAGCGGCGCCTGCAATTCGTCGAAACACCCGCCGTATCGGACGTCGCCCCGATTTGCACGATCAATCCCGGGCCGACCCGCAACGACTGGCTCTCGGACAAAGCTGGCAAGGAGATGCCACCGCTCACCTGCTTGCCGACGCGCCACCTGACCGCCCAGCGTGTCGACATGCACGAGCCTGGTGGCAACGGTCACCTCTTCGTGATCGGCCCGATTGGCGCGGGTAAGTCGGTGTTCCTGAATTTTCTCATGTCACAGGCGGGGCGGCACAACCCGCGGCGCATCCGTTTTGATAAGGATCGGTCGACACGCATCACCACGCAACTCGGTGGCGGCCAATTCATTGATGTTACCGGCAAGTTCGCCACCGCCACACGCTGCAACCCGCTGTCCCTCCTTGGGGAGGCGGAGAACCACGCCTACGTGACGGAATGGCTGATCCTGGCCATCGAGGACGAAGACGGATTCAGGCTCACCCCCACACAGAAGCAGGACATCTTCGATGCGGTTCAGATTCTGGCCGGCTATAGCCGCGAGCAATGGACCCTGTCCTTCTTCGCCACGCTGATCCACGCTGATCTACGCGAGCGGTTGCAACTCTGGATGAAGGGCGGCCAGTACGGTGATTTCTTCGACAACGTCGACGACGCCTTCCAAATCAGTGACGACTTGACCATCGAGATGGGCGAGCTGCTGATTAACTATGAGCGCGCAGCCGTTCTGTTCCTGGACTATGCCTTCTTCCGGATCAGCAAGAGCATGGACGGTCAGCGCTTCACGCTGATTGAAATCGAGGAGGCGGGCTTCTTCTTCAAATACGAGCGCTTCTACAGGCGCTTGGAAACGTGGCTGACCACCATCCGCAAGCTCAACGGCGCCGTATGGATGGCGACACAGTCGCTGCGTCAGATCTCCCGGATCGCTGACTTCGAGGTGCTGAAGGAAACCATCGCGAATTTCATCTACCTGCCAAACAGCCTCGCCAATACCAGCAAGAACCTCTACTGCGACACGTTCGAGATTCCCAGCATCGCCGGCAAGCTGTTTGGCAATGGTGGCGGCATCAGCGGCGGCGCCGTGAAGAGCGGCATCAAGGCCGCGTGGGGCCTTGGCAAGCGCATGGCGGGCTGACGACATGAACCACACGCCGATGCCCATTGCTGCTCTGACCGCCACGCTCGGTTCGCGGCTGGACCTCGTTCGGCAGTACGCGAACGAGTCGTCGAGCGCGGATTTCGAGCGCAAGTGGTTGTCCGTGCTCGAAACGTGTGCTGACTGGTATTCGTCGATGCCGCTCCGGCCCGAACAACATTCGGAACCCGGTGGCGCCTTCCGCGCCACGGTCGAGACTGTCTACTACGCCTTGCGGCTGTCCGGGGGACAGAAATTCGGTGCCGACCAAACATCGGAGCGTCGGCGCAAGCTCGAACCGCAATACCTCTATGCCTTGTTCCTCGCGGCGTGCAGCACCTGGCTGGATGAGCCGTTCCGCCATTTCCAGTTCTTCCGTCTGACAGACCAAGCGGAGTGGAGCCCCGCCGCGCATGGAGCCTTCTCGGCTTGGCTGCAGGGCTGCGAATACCGTGTGCAACGTCGCGAAGCACCGCTGCCTGTCGAACGCATGCGTACCGCCCTGCTCGCGCGCTCGATCCTTGGCAGCACGCGGCTGGAGCTGCTCGAGAGCGTGGTGCAGACCGACCTCTTCGGTGCGATCAATCCAGAGAGCCGGCCGGCCGGTACCGAGTCGCTTCTGCACAAGGTCCTGCGTCAGGCGGTTGCGGTGACCTGCGATACCGAAGACAAGGTGCGCCGCGCTCGCTTTGCCCCCGATACGACGCCGATTCCGCCCGTGAAAACGATGGAAGACGGTTTTGCGGCCCAAGCCCAGCCGGCAGCCGCCGCCGAGAAGCGTCCATCGCAACCCAGAGCCAAAGCAGCAAAGAGCGAGCCCTCGGCGGCGGATAGCGTGTCGGCACTGTTCGAGCAGGCCAAGGCCGCACCGGCGCCAATCACCTCGGCTTCGCCCGAGACACCCACGTCCGCGCCAGAGAAGCCCAACACCCAAAGCTCGCTGTTCGACTTGGACACGATGCAGGCTCCAAAAGAACCAACAGTCAAACAGGAAGACCCCTTCGCACAGATCCTGAGTTCAGCGAGCACCCTCATGCGCGAGTTCTTTCGCGCGCTCATGCAGGACGTCGAGTCAGGCAAGGTGGCCGTGAATTGGGGCGAGAAGGGTCTAGTGCTGCAAAAGCGCATTCTCGGCAGCTACGGCATCGCCAGCGAAACGCTGGTGGACAACCTGCGCAAGCTCAACCTCCTCGCCAGCTCGCAGGGCGCTGAGATTGTGCTGGTCGAACGCATTGGCTCGCTGATCCTCGCTCGCCCGCAACAATGAACAGCTACATCAACCACTTTCGCCCGATCTTCGAGGCCCGTGCGGCCGTCGGTTGGCTGATCGGGTTGATCTTGCTCCCCTTATCCGGCATGCCGCATGCCTGGGTATTCGCAGGATTTTGCGCCCTCTTCCTGCTGGCTCGAACGTATCAGGTGCACAAGGCGCTGGCCTTTCGCATGTCGATTTCGACACGCTGGCTCACCCTCATCCAGATCGAGGTATTGCTGCGCACGAGCGCCCGCATGAAAGCGGATCTGGATGCGATGTACTTCGGCACCGGCTTCGAATGGACCCAGCGACACTGCCAGATCGCGCACGACATCCTGCGGATGCCGTCCAATGAAATTCCGGGCCTGCCAAAGTGGCTCCCCGTCAACGTCGCCAAGCGCATCGAGACCGCGTTTGCGCCGCCCAACAGCGTTCCCGATACCGCGCCGCAAGGCAAGTCGTGGATTCACGGGATGGAGCCCGACAAGATCGTGGTGCCCCTGCACTACAAGGCGCTTGGCGGTCACACGGCCGTGGGAGGCACCACGGGCGCTGGCAAGACCAAGACATACGAACTCATTGGCACCCAGGTCATCCACAGCCCCGGCAAAGACGTCCTCATTATTGTCGACCCCAAGAACGACAAGGACTTCAAGAAACGCGTCGAGCGAGAAAGCAAGCGTGCCGGCCGCAAGTTCCTGTACTGGAAGCAGGCGGCGCCGTCGGAGTCGATCCGACTGAATCCGCTGGAGAACTGGTCCCAGCCATCAGAAATCGCCAGCCGCGTCTCTCAGTTGATGGAAGAGGGCCCCTTCCGCGACTTCGCCTTCCTCTTCATCGACCGCGCGGTCAAGGGCGAGCTGTACGTCGGCGACAAGCCCAACCTGCGCTCGATCCTGAATTACGCGCAGTCTGGCATCAACGGTCTGCTGGACCGGTGCCTGCGCCGCTTCTTTCCGGAAGCGGGCATGCTCGACTGGGAAGACGAGGCCAGAGGATTTCTGCAGCGCATCGCCCAGAAAGGCGGAGTGGATCCGCTGCAAGGAATGGTGCAGCTCTATGTCGACAACTTCGCCAAGAAGGGGCTCGGCCACGAGACGATCGACGGCCTGGTGGCCACCTTTGTGCACGATCGCGAGCACTACATGCGGATCATCGCGTCCGCGCTGCCGCTACTGCAGATGCTGGCCACCGCCAGGCGCGCAAGGAGGGCGACGCGAATATCGCCTTCGTGCGCGGCCTCTTCACGCGCTCGCACGAGATCTTCTCGATGCGCTATGCGGCGTTCAAGGGCGAGAAATACCACGTCTGGGCACCGCTGCAGGAACCCATCCCGGAATTCGAGGCGCGGCAAAGCGCAGGCTACCAGTGCCGTATGGTCGACGAGCCCTGCCCCGACGACGTGACGCCTCGCAGTGCCGCAATGCAAATGGCCGCACGGGTGCTCAGTGGCCACGTCTTCTGCCGTTATTTCGAGGAATACGATGTCGCTGAAGAACTCGCTCATCGCTAAGGTGTCCCGCCTCGATCTCGACACGGTTGCGGTAAAGGATTTGGCGCCGCCAGTCGCGTGCAAGACGTTTGGATTCGAACAACAGTCGATCGCCGAATCGGCGCTTGCGGCAGGTCAGAACCTGGCGACGATGTATTGCATCTTCGTCCTGTTGGGCTTCGGTTGGGTGCTGACGGTCGGGTCCTTCACAAGCAGCCGGCACGCCTTCCGGGCGTTGCTCCAGAAGGGCCGTCAAGCCAAGGTCGCACGGTAGCCGCCGGGCCCGAGCTGTACACACGGGCCCGTGCGCCACCTGCCGGACCTGACCGCGCATCGCAAGCCCAATCGGCCTCTTCATTCGTTCCCCAAATGCCAACGTCGATCCTAGACGAACTGAATCCATCGCAGCGTGAAGTTGCGGAGCTTCGCCAGCACTGTGTCGCCGTAGCCTGCCCAGGCGCAGGCAAGACTAAGACGATTGCGACCAAGGCGGCGATTCTCCTGGGCGATCCCGCTTGCCGGGTGGGCGCCGTGACCTTCAACAAGGATGCGGCCACGGAGCTGCAGGATCGCATTCGCGTGCTGGCCGGGCCGGCGTCGAAGCCCCGTCTGCTGGCGGGTACCGCGAGCTGATGAAGCGGCTTGCCGAATGGCGTGGTCTCTGCGATCGGAAGTTCTATCCACTTGTCCTGGAAGGCGTCTACGAGTGGATGGCGCAACGTGCAAAGGCCGACACAGCTAAGCGCGCGGTCACGACAACCTACGACGTCCTGAGTCGCCTCAACGGTCCATTCTCAGATCGCCTCGCTTTCCTTCGACGCGAGAACAATGTGCCGGCAGCCGACGCCCTCATCCTCACGACCATGCACAACTCCAAGGGCTTGGAGTGGGATCACGTATGCATCATCCGGGCCGAGGAGACCGTGGTGCCAAACGAAAAGAGTACCGAGTCCGAGGAGCGACGACTCTTCTACGTCGCGATGACCCGCGCGCGCGACCGTCTTGAGATGAGCACGGCAAAGAAGAATCCAACCTCTCGGTTCGTTCTCGAGGCCAGCCTTACGTAGTGACACTGCCAACCACGTGACGTTGCTTCCCATTCGGAGCTAGCGACCAGATAGTTCCGGCTCCACCTCTCGCGGTCCCTCCAGCTATTGGTAATTCGCCAATGGCCTTCGCTCGCCTCGATCATTGGCGAACTATCAATAGTCCCAGCCGCTGCCGGCAGCAGTGTGTGCACTTCATTCTGGCCCTTCACCATTGGCGAACTATCAAAGGGCTGCGCCGGCGCGGGCTCCCCTGGCCATCGGTGAACTATCAAGAGTGGTGCCTCTCCCCATCGGTGAACTATCAAGTCACAACCCGCCTCAGGTGCATCGGTGAACTATCAAACGTGGCGCGTTCTCGCCATTGGCGAACTATCAAGTCGCAGTCCCCTGGGGGCCCATAGGCGAACTATCAAAGACTCCTTTCTGAGCGCTCGCTGCAGGTGCAGGACCATTGGCGAATCACCAATACCCAGCGCACGATCTGTGTCCCATAGCGCACAAAGAGGTGCATTTCCGATCTCTTTTTGGCGTGCTTTCCTGCGAAAGCCTCGGTCCAGGCAGGCCCGTTTGATATTTGACCTATGCTCTGTCGGATTCCGGGAGCTAATTTCTTTCAGTTACGCCACTATTGGAGAGAGTGGTTACTTACTTTCGTACAGATCAAGCGTTGTTGCTCCGTGCCGCACGCCCCGCCTAAATTGCCTCTGAGTGGCGTTGTAGCGCCATGTGACGGTACCCAAGGCAGTTGTGGGGCAACACGAGGGCATGGGCGAACTATCAATAGTGGATCGGCGATTCACCATTAGTAGATCGGCGATTGACTAGTAGCAGTATGGCTGAACCATCACTAGCAACACAGCTATACAACTATTGGTAGTTCGCCAATTATCCACAGGGCTATCTCATTGATTACAAAGGGGAAACCGCCATCCCTAATAGGTTTTCTAATCTTTTCTTCTAATACAATGCTGCGAATGTTGTCTCACATCCTGCCCAGCAGAAGGGGCGGCTACGCCGCATTGAGAGATTGATTTCAAAACCATTGGTGAACTATCAATGATCATCGCTGAATTACCAATACCCCTTGCTTGACAGTGGTAAACGTCCCCGCATAATGCCCGACAGGCAATATCGCCCCGGGAATCCAGCATGGCATCGACAGAATCAGGCAACTTCGAGCTTGTATCGGATCTAGACTCCGATGCAACCTCCACGCGTTCGCCTCGAGCCAAGGGTACTCGCACTTCATCGTCTGCAAGCCTTCTCGACGCCACTGAGAAGCTGTTGGCAAGCGCGGCCAATCGCAAAGCAAAGGGTGTGGTGAGTGCACCTGTCCCACTCGAGTTGCCACTATGGCCAGAGGATAAGCGTGGGTTGCCGAATTCGCTCGCACGTGGTGCCCTCTTCACGGCAGCCAAAGACAACAACCGTGAGTACTTCAAGGGGATGAAGGTTCTCACGCTTGCGAACGTGGACATTGTCTACAAGGGCGAAGAGCTGCGTCAGGACGACATGAGCGTTCTCTTGACGATCCTGCACTTGGCACGGCAGCGGCCTCTCACAAAGGATGACCCGGTTCAATTTACTGCCTACAGCTTTCTGAAGGAGGTAGGTTGGACCATTAACGGTCAAGAGTACAAGCACCTCCAGGAATGCTTTGACCGACTGGTCGCGAACCAGGTGAAGGTGTTGGCGGACGGAGGGAAAGCTGGGTATGCCGGCTCTCTAATTCAGTCGTTCGAGTGGCGCGACTCTGAAGGTAAGAGCCTTAGTCGCTGGAAGGTTTGGTTTGACCCCAAGATCGCTGGACTGTTCACCCAGGACTCCTACACGCTCATGGAGTGGGCCGAGCGAAAAAAGATTGGGCAACGCTCTCCACTTGCACTGTGGCTTCACAGCTTTCTGTCGACGCATCGTGAGCCAATCCCTATTTCCGTGGCCAAATATCGAGAGTTGAGCGGCGCCAAGGAGAAATCGCTCGCGGGCTTTAGGCTACGCCTCAAGGCCGCGCTGCAAAGGCTGAAAGACGCGGGAATGCTGGACGACTTCGAGATCAGGAATGACCTCGTGTATGTCGTCAAAGGCCGTCCGCGGCTCGCTAAAAAAGCTTGACTCTCGCCGCGCAGTGAACGGCCGCGTTCGACCGTGTCCCCATACCGGCCTGAGCGGATACGGCGTCAACCAAAACGGCGGCATGCCCGATTGGTGATTGGCTCTCCCGAGCGGCCGCCCTCGCCATACGTCACGCAACGTGTGCAGGGAAAAGATCCTTGATCTTCTTTGCGACCTCCTCAGCCTGCTGCGCGCTCAGACCTTTCAGCTTCAATTCAAGGCGGCCGTCAGCCTCAAACGTTCTGAGTTCGCCTTTCGCTTCGCCAAAGCTCAAGCTCTCACGGATTGCGCGCGTTCTGCGCACGGGACCTTTGGCCGCTGACTTGCGGCGAGTAACCACGTCTCGGTAACCCAGCCCATTCTTCGCGGCGTCCTGGATGAGTTCGAGGGTCTCTTCGTCGCCCTGCTGTTCCCAGAATTCGCGCAAGGCGTTGAGCATCTTGTGATTCATCAGCTCCGAATACTCAGACACACCCAAGACTATCTTGTGAGGCAGCTGCGCGAGCGACAGCGTGCGTGACACATGGTCTTCGCCAAGATTCAAGGCTTTGGCGAGCGCGCTTTGGGTTGGGTAGATCTTCCGTGCCAACAGCTCCTTCCAGCGAATTGCATCGTCGAGCGGAGTTTGGTCTCGGCGCTCAACGTTGGCAGCACGCGCCATTTCGTACAGCTCTCGCTCACTCGCAGGCTTGGCGCGGATCTCGACCCGAAGCGTCGGGATACCCGCCGCTCTTGCCCCGCGCAGTCGAGTCTCGCCTTCAATCAGTACGATTGCCCCGTCGTCCTCCTGGTAACCGAGGGCGGCTACGCGTTGGCCGTTGTTCGACAACGAGACCGCCATTTCGTCCACGGCTGCGCTTGTATAGACGGCGCGCGGATTTAGTGGATTCGACTTCACCCGTTCAACGGGCACTTCGAGAATTTGGCCGATCACAATATCTTGGCTCGAGCCAACTTTCGCTGTTACGTCGTGTGATACGGCATGAGCATGGGCCGGTGCTTCAGTTTGTACACGTGGATCCCCGACAATTGGGGCACTTGCAGCGTTTGCCTCTGCTACTGCAACGGCGGCCGGAGAAATGGTTTTTTTCTTGAAAGTGGCCATTGAGTCACTCCTTGTTGGCGAGTTCGACAATCTCTTCGTACAGCGCCTGCATCTCCTCGATCGCCTTTAACGACCTGTCGGAACCCTTGAGTTCATGCAGGGCGCGGCCAGTCTTTCCGGTAGCACGCCACGCCTCGCGCTGGGCGATGTGAGTTCTGCAGACAGGAATGGATTCACCGGCGAAGTATTCCCTCAATTCACTCGTGGCTTTGGCATTTTCTTTTGTAGACACTCGGGTGAGGACGACATGGGCCGGGATGCTTCCAGTCTCATGACGGTGATCCAGTGCCCGGAGCGCTTCGAACACATTGAGTGTCGATTCGACCTCTTGCTGATCAGGTCCACAAGGTACCAGTACAAGGTCTGACAGCTGTGCACATTCCAGCATCGTTCGATAGTTCTGCGCACCGATATCGACAACTACCAATGTGTACTTCCCGGCGAGATTCGCAAGTTCTCTTGCTGGATTTGGCGGCAAAGAAAGCACAGGAATTGCCGGAGTGACACCTTCATCATTACGAATGCGCGACCACGACATTGCAGAACCCTGTTTGTCCGTATCCAAAAGAACGACATCGATTCCTTCTCCCGCCGCCAAAGCTGCGAGATGCGTAGACAATCGGGTTTTTGCGACACCGCCTTTTTCGGCACCAATCGTGATAACCATGGATGTCCTCCGGGGAAATTTTAGAAATCAAGTGAAGTATATTTCACTGAAAATTGAATAACAAGAAATATCGTCTGAAATCGCAATATATTTCACGCGCACTCTTCTGCGTCGATTAGGTTGGCTCGAGCCAACCCAGCGCGGATGTATCTCACTTTGAAGTGACGTTGAATCGGAATTCTCGTCTTATGAATGACGGTGTTCTGTTACAGGCAAACCGAATTGGGCGAGGGTATCGGAAGTTGGCTCGAGCCAACTTCCTCGGATGCTCTCGTTCCCGAAGGGCTAAGTAACGTCCATTCGGTACGCCTCGGCGATACCGAAGTTGGCTCGAGCCAAGACGAGGGTGTGGCTGAGCGATTGTTGGCGGGCGTGATCGTGGCACCCTGCTATATACTGAAAGTTAGTCTGCGCGAAAAACATGGGCTTCGTTTTGCCCTGCCGCACATATAGCGCTGTGCCGATCAGCAACCAAGAGAAGGGGAGGGGCCTGTAGGGAGAAGCCAAAGTCTCACTGCAAGACGCGTCACTTCAGCGTTTACCCCAGAACCCCCTCAACGCCGCCATCCGATTCGCATCCTCCGACGTCACGTAGTGCGTGGTGGTGTCGAGCGACTTGTGCCCCAGGTTTTGCCGCATAACCTCGACCGGCGTGCCGGCTGCAATCGCATGCGACGCATGGGTGTGCCGCATCCAATGTGTGCTGGCCGCATCCAGCCGTGCGGCGCCGCGTGGATCGGTTGCCTCCAGCTCGTCTGCACAGGCCTGGAAGAAGCGCTTGATCTGACGGTAAAGCACGCCGGGCGAGATCGGGTCCGCCGAACTCGCGCTGTCCTTTTTTGCCCACGGTGCCCGCTCGGCCTGGTCGGTGGCGTGGCCGAGCAGGGCCGCCGGCTCGCGGACCTGTGCCGGATTGCTCGGGTAGCCGCGCGTCGTGAGGTAGACCCCCAAGGCGTGCACGACTTCATCGGGCACAGGGACTTCGCGCGCCCGGGTGCCCTTGCCGACCACATGCAGCCACCATCCCTCGATGCGCTCGCCAGCACGCGGGAGCGCGAGGCTGCGCCACTCCAGGTCGGAGGTCTTCGCCGCCACGATCTCCGCGAGCCGCAAGCCGCTGGCATAGAGCAGGGGTAGTGCGATCTGCAAACGGAGGTTGGCCGAGGTGCGCGGCAGCCGCGCCAAGCGGCCCAGGGCGAACACCCACTGGTCCTCGGTCAAGCTCCGGCCGACGTCGAGCTTCGGCGCACTGATGCGCGCCGCCGCGACACTCTCCCACGGATTGCCGGCCAGATAGTTCTGGTTGTTGAGGAACCGGTACAGGTTCTGCAGCACGGTGAGGGCATAGGCCTGCGACTGAGGCGACAGCTTGCCCTCGAACGGCTTCCAAGCCGGCGTCCAGCGCTCGCGCGAGCGGGGTGCACACCAGTCGTCGGGCACGTCGGCAAGGAAGTCGCGGTAGGCCACGCAGTCCTCGGTCGTCATCGAGGAGAGGGGCTTGAGGCGAATCCAGATGGCCCACAACAGAAAGCGCTCGGCCTCCTTGCGATAGGCGCGCTGAGTGTTGGAGAGGTAGTGCAGCCAGTCCAACGGGCCGGGCTCGGTCACCACATCGCGCCGGCCAGCGCGCAGCCGTGCAATTTCGGCAGCCGGCAGCCCCGGCTTCGAGCGCAGCCAAGTGAGCAGCGCCTCGTAGTCGTTCTGCGCGTCCATCAAGCACTCGAACTGTGGCCGCCTGAAACGTCCGTTGCTGCCGTCGAGCGCGGCCGGCACCACGATTTTCTCCAAAGGGAGCAGGCCGGTGCCGGCCGCCACGACGCTGGCACGCTCGTGCGCGTAGAGCTGACGGCGCGGGATGCGGGCGTGCTCGCCCAGTTTGCGCTCCAGCGTGTCTGCGTTCGCGCGCAGGAAGCGCTCGATCGCGTGTGCCTTCTTCTCGCCGACCCCGCGCAGTGCCCGAAACCAGCCGCCGCCCAGACTGTTGATACGGTCGATTAGGGCCCCGATGGTCGCCGCGCCGGCGGCTTCCAACCGATCCGCGACGCCGGCAGCCAACCACGCGTGGCAGTGGTCATCCACCCGTACCGGTTCAGCGAGCACCTTTTCGAGGTCAGCCAGCAGGCGCAGCTGCCGCTCCATCAATTTGGCACGGCGCTCCGCCCGCTGCACCTCGTCGCCGAAGCGCTCCCGGTACGCCTCGAGCTGCTCCTCCACGCTGAAGTCGTCCAGGCCGTTCTCGATGGCGAAGTCCTCCAGCGACGGTAGCGCCGGGCCGCGACGCGCCAGTCCCGAGAGGTCGATGCGGATCAGGCGCACCTTGCCGTGATGGCCTGCCCGGCGGACGGCCGCCGCGAGTTCGGCGCGCAGCCAGGCGGTGAGCCGTCGCACCTTCGGGTGGGCGACGAAGCTCTCCTGTGTGAGTTCGGCCTGCGCCTCCAGTTCGCCGTCGATGGCCAGGTAGCGCGCCCACATCGGGCGGGCGTCGAGACCCTGGACGACCGCACGCAAGAAGGCGAAATGGCCACGGTGGAGGTGGCGTCGAACGACGACGCGGCGGCGGCTGGGTAGAGTGCGCTTTATTTCACTTTGCAGCGTCGCAAGGCTGGGGGGTGGTTCAGGGTTGCGGTCGGGGTCGAGCAGGTCCATGGGCGGCAAAGCCTTGTCGGGCATGGGTTCCGGGCCTATTTGGGAAACGTGAAAAAGTGACGTTCTCGAAAGCGTACATTAATTTTACAGTACATGATAAGAATACTTATCAACCACAGTAAAAAGCGCACTTCACTCGATGGAGTGCGCTTTTAGGCATGTTAGAATCAGCCCAATAGCCTCCATCCAGACCGAAATGTCGTCGCCGACCTCAAAAATGGCGGCCCAGCGCCAAGACTGGGACACTGCCGAAAGCCGCTGCGCTGAGCGTCGCGAGCTGGCAGGCGCGGCGGCCAGCGCGGCCGTCGCGGTAGAAGAGGGGGTAACGGTGCGCTTCCGGCCGATCGGACGGACGGACGTCGATGCTGCAGATCGCTGGACCTTCGGAGGCTATGCCCCAGGCTGGCTATGGTCCCGCGAGTTGACACGGGCTCGCCGTCGGCCGCGCCGCGTGGAGGCCGCCGTTTATGCGGAGTTGCCGGATCACACGCATGTCTTGTGTGGCTTGATCCTGGGGCGGATCAGTAATCGACACGTGGTCGCGTCGATCCACCTGCTCAGCCGTGCGCCGGCACCTAACCCGCTGCAGGGCCGCTTTGCCAAGATCGCAGTGCGCTACCTGGAATTCTGTGCGGCGGCGTTTGACTGCACGACGGCCTCATTGCAGCGGCCCATTCCCGAGTTGGTAGATTTCTACAAAAGCCTGGGCTACTCACGGGTCGTGGAGAAAAAGGGTAAGATTGAGAGACTTGAGCGCGATCTGGGGGCAGTCCTGTCCGCAATGCGCAAGGGAGATCAACCATGAAGCCGACAGCACGCAAAATTCGACGCCAAGCGCTCCTGGCCGAAAAGCCGGAACAGGTCGCCGCGCGCCTCGCCGTGTTCGCCAAATTGACGCGCGAACAGGCGGTCGCGCGCCGGTCGGTAGTGGAGCCCAAAGTAGCAGGATCGGTGTTGGCAGGCCGGCGCGTAAGGGTTGCAGGCTGAGGCCACACTCGCACGTTACAGGAGCCGCCTTCGGGCGGCTTTTTCATATCTGCAATGACTGCATCAGTGCTGAACCATGATCTTTCGGGGGACTTTGAGCGCCTGCTCACGTTGGTGATGCAGCTCGTTGAGTCCCAGGCCGGGCAGCAGATCCCGGTGGACCAGCTTTGGATGAACGATGCGCAAGTGCTGGGCAAAAAATTCTGTTACCACGTAGCCTCGCTGCGCCTGATAGCCCAACCGGTCCAAATCGATATTGCCGGGTATGGCGCAGATCTTCACATCGACCACAGTTCCGTGATGATTCTTGCGCGCGCGGCTCTGGAGACCTACCTCACGTTCGCCTACATCTACGGCAGCAAAGATGTGGAGGTCCGACAATTCCGCCATATGATCTGGCGTCGTGCCGGCCTACTGGACCGACAGGCGTATCCGGCACGTGCGCCAGAGCACCAACAGAAGTTGGCCGACGAGAAGACAAGGATCGATCAACTCCAGATCGAGATCGAAGCCCACGGCGTCTGGCAGCAGTATTCCGAACCGATGCGTAAAAAGGTTCTGAAGGGCGAATGGCGCGCCGGCCAGTCTTGGATCGACACTGGCATCGCCGCCGGTTTCCACCCCGTCTATATCCGCCAAATCTACAGCTTCCTCTGCGGCTACGCGCACTCGAGCTGGCTCAGCATTCTGCAGATTCGCGATGCACAAGCGCTTTGCGACCAGGAGGCGATGGCCGCTAGGTTCGTAAGCGTGGCCCTCGTTTTCATGAGCTTCTTTGCAACGAGCTACGTTGCCTTGTTTCCGCAGGCTGAGGCGGTCCTGGCCAGCAACACCGAAGCGGCCAACCTTGCCCAGCGGTGGCATCTGACCGCTGATCGCCAGTCTGCCCTGTATGGCACAACGAACTGAGCTTGCCGATTCGCCTATGCCCGCCGACCAAAACCCACCTGCTAAGCAATTCCCCCGGAACGAACGAGTGCCGGTGGCGCGCGCGGTTGCCACGACGATAGAACATGCCACGGCCGCCCAAGTCAAAGCGCTGGCGGAGCCGTTCAAGGGAACCTCGGTGGGTCAACGGTTCTTCGGACCTGGCTGGATCGGTGAAGATGGCGTTGCTTGCATAGTGTTCATCGCCCAGGACCGTGACACCATCCAACGGCTACGTCGACAGCGGACGTGCGTCGCAATTGGTTGGCGTTGGAACAACACCCCCTCCATGGTGTTTTCCTTTACGTTGATGACAGAGGGAAAGAATCCCCATCCCCACACACGGTGGATGCGGCCGAGCGCTGATCCAGTGGTTGCGGCGATTCGCCAGCGCGGTCGCTTTCGCATGATCGCCGTTTCGCCGGAGGGGTACCAAACTGTTTGGTTTGAGGCGCAGTTGCATTCGGGTTTTGGGGAAACCGCTCCCTCACTCCAAGGCATGGAGCAGCAATGGCAACATCCGGTGCCTGGACTGCAGGGGTCACGCGAGGGTCAGCGATTCGATCCATTCGAGCGCGAACGAAAGGCTGACACAACCGATGCCGCTCCTGCGATCCCGCTTTGGGCGGAACCCGCGTCAGACGTCTGGTCGGAGCTGAACTATGACGGGCCCTGGGCAGGCGACCTAAATGCAACAGACAAGGCTCGCGTCGCATGGGGCAGGCAGGTGTATCGGAATCGCCGCCTCGCCGCTGGCTTCGTGCGCGGAATTGCAGAGCGACAGGCATATGACCGCGTACCACCGGTCGTCACGGAAGAGGGCAACTGGCTCGGTGAGGGCATTATTGCCGAGCAGGGCAGGGTGCTAGTGGCGCGTGCGCCATTGATCGGACGTTGGCTGGCAGCATTGGCGGGTCCAGCCCCCGATGCGGAAGCTGCGTATCGGGCGTGTGTTGAGGTGCTGCATGACACGTACGCGCTGTTCTGTTTGCTCGACAAGCTGATTCCGCTGCTCAACGATGCGGGCGACCAAATGTTGTCCGAAGCCGCACGTTGGACGTTCGAGGCTGCTCTGTTGGATGACAAGATCACGCAGGGCGGCACCCACCGGCCCTGGTTCGCCAACACTGGGCAACACGGTTTGGAATTGCGTAGTGCGCCGTTCAACCTCGAAGCGTCGCTGTCCGACATCGAGGAGATGTGGCGCAGCGGTCTGGACATGCTGGACCTCATTGACGCGGGCCAGCGCCTCGGGCCAAACGATTTTCCGGTCCCGTTGTCGGATGTCTGTGAAGCCATGCGCGGCGTCGCGCTCGATGGCACCGAAGACGAAGCTGAAGCGACGATTCAGGCGATGCTGCGCGAAGCACAGGAAGCTCGGCAATGGACTATCCCGTGGGGCGCACGAGTAGAAGTGGCGTTCGGCCCATTCGTGGCGGTGCGGATCTTTGAGAACCAAGGCGAGTTCGCGTGCCAATTTCTCGACGCAGCGCAGCGCTACCACCATGTCGCGATTGGCATTGCCAGCGATCCGCCGCGCGCAACAGGTGGCCGCTTGATCCGCCCGCGCGATGATGATGGCGAAGTGACGTGGAACACGGACGCCGAGTTGAGCTTGCAGTTGATCGCAGCTGCGATCATCCGGGACTTTCTTGTGGTGGAGGAGCGAGAGTCGCTGTTTGGTACGCGAACGACAACGCGCCGCAGCCGTGGCCGTGACTTGACGACGGTGGTGTACCTGCCGCGCGTACGCTATAGCCGGCCCAATCTACGGCAGGCGACACAACACGCGCACGAATCTGGTCGTGCCCCACACGCTGTCACTCAACACCTGCGCCGGGCGGCAACAACATCGGCGACTCAGCGTTTTCTCGCACAGCGGTATGGAATGCACCTTCCAGAAGGGTTCACATTCGTGCGCCCACACACTCGCGGGGCAATGGCGGAGGCTGAGCGGGTGCGTGTCTACCGCAGCCGCTCGGCATCGCGCATGATCTACGAAGAGGTATCAACCGCGCCAGAAGGTGCGCGGCCGGCATGGTTTGAGTTCGAGCGGGATTGTATGCAACTGCTCAGGGAACGAGGGCTGCGCGTGATTCACCAGGCCGCCAGTCGGGATGGCGATGGTGGCGTCGATCTATACGCGGTTGACGAGAGCGGCCAATCTTGGATCGTACAATGCAAATGCTGGGCGGCGCATCGCAGTGTCGGCCCGGAAATCGTGCGTGAACTGCATGGGGCCATTGCCTTTGCTGATCGCGGCAGCAGCGGCACCAGCAAAGGGATCGTCATTACCACAAGCCGCTTTACTTCGGGGGCCGCCGAGGTCGGGCGCGAGTTTGGCTTCGAACTAATCGACGGCCAGCAATTTGCTCAGTGGCGCCAAAATCGGCATTGAAGTTGGTTCACTGTATGAGCGAGCACCTTGCCTTGCGAACGTGCGCGCTATCATCGAACGGGCCAAAACCCTCGAAGCACTCCCATGAGATCCCACACACGATGGCTCGCCTGCAACAGTTGTGGCGTCCTGCGTGACCACGTTCCCGAAAATGCCGGCGTAACATCGTTCGACGCGGCACACCGGGTGCAGCTTTGGATCTGCACGATTTGCGGCGCTGCCCACCCGGTCGCACCGGAGCATAGTGATCAGGCCGACCGCGAGCGATTGGAGCGCCTAGGACAGTTGCGACTAATTGAATGAAGAAAGCTTGTCGGCACCCGTTTGACACCGCATTCGGTCAATCGCGTTGCTGAACTATCAACACACACAACGATGAAGGAACGCGGATGAAGTTCTACCATTTCACGTCCGTCTCGTACGCCGAAACGATCCTCTCGATGGGGATTTCGCGTGGCCACGTGAAGCATGGTGACGGAAGCATTCGCAACTCAGTGGTCTGGCTGACGACGGATCCCGATGCTGATGGTCACGGCCTGACGACAGGCGACAAAACGTTGACCGCGAGAGACATGGAGTATCTGACCCGCGTCGATGGGGTCGCACCCAAGAATGGCATCGTCATGAACAAAACCCGAGTGCGCCTGACGGTGGAGATGTCGGCCGACACAGCCACTCTGATGCCCTTTGTCGAGTACTACGCGCGTCGTGGCGAAAAGCCCGATGAAGCCAAGCTTATGGGCCTTTCCGCATACGTCGAAAATCCTTGGCGTCTGCCTCTCACGAGACGGCGGCATTTATTGAAATCGACCACAACCAAAGAAGGCACGTGGTGGCTCTCGTTTGCGCCGATCACCGCCTCCGAGATTACGCGGGTCGAATACAACAGCCCGGCTGGGTTCGTAGACTACGACTTTGAAGCGCATGGCCGGCAGCACTTCCATGACGCAGGCTTTGTGGTGCCCAGCGCCGCCACGCTACAGTCGCTGCACCCCCTGGTGCCCTGCGACTATCCCTTCGAGAAGGCGAAGGCGTTCGCTTTCTGCTTGGACACGAAGCGCGTTCGACGTGGCGACTGGTGCGCCGGCGTTCGGAATGAGCCACCCGAACGCTGAGGCCTTGGCCAAGTGGGTACGCGACCACTCGGACGAGTTGCTCGACTGCTGGGCCCGCGCTGTTGACGTGTACTACAGCTACTACCCGAAAACAGGGATGCCTCGCCCCCCAGTTCGGTTGAACCCGTAACTACGGGTGCGGGCCTAGCGATCCTGCGCTGTCGAGGGGGCCGCCGCCGCTTCGCTGGCGCGGCCTGTCTTTGATGTAGTCGTCGACTCTTTCGCTGCGGTGGATGTTGAGTGGAAAGCGGCACCAAACTTGTCGCTGAAGTCGTGCCAGCCGGTCACGACCGTCACGAGGGCACTAAACGCGACGAAGGCAGCAACAGGCCACCAGGCAAGGAACGCGCCGACGGCCCTTGCTACCAGGCTTGGCCGAGTCGTCATCGCCTTCTCCGCCGATTGGTAACGGTCTCGGCGCCGCAGCATTCCGATGCGCCAACGATCCCACCGCGAACCACCGTCGAGCACACTGGATACGCGCCAGTATCGGAACGCGTCGGCCACGGCTGCGTCGATGACGCTTTGTGTGACATCGTTCGGGCCCACGAACACTCGCCAAACGATGAGCTTTTCGGGCTGCCGCATGAATTCAGACTCGTACGGATAGAGCAGCACGGCGACATTGCCGGTTTTGGCTTGAGAGAACACAAGTGCGGCTCCGTGCTCCGCCGCTGTCGAGCCCTGTTTTCTCAGCGAAGCGCCCACCGGATGCTGGCCTGGGAATAGGGTGACAGTTCGGTGCTCGCGTTCGACGCGCACGTATAGCCGTTCGAGGTAGCCTGCTTGCTCGGCTGCAGTGATGACCTTCTCAAATTTCTCTTGCAGAGCCGGCTTCAGTACGACGTTCCAATTGATGAACTTGTAGCGGCGCACGTCCGCGCTACGCTGGGGAAAGAGAGACAAGACATCCTCATGGGTTGCGTTGGGCACACGCGCCAATGAAAACGGGAGGCTTGGCCTCCCGTTGGCACGAATGGCAGCGGAGGACTTACTGAGCGGCGTCCTTCACCTTCTTCAGCGGGCGCACCTTGACACGCACGCTGGCCGGCTTGGCCTCGAACCATTGCTCTTGGCCCGTGAAAGGGTTTTTGCCGAAGCGACGCTTGGTGGCCGGTACCTTCACGGATACCACCTTGAAGAGACCAGGCAGCGTGAACTCGCCGGCGCCTTTCTTGTGCAGCGCACTCAGGATGGTGTTCTCCAGATGCAGGAGCACGGACTTCACGGCCTTGGCCTCAAGTTCTGTCTGCTCGGCCAAGTGACTCACCAGGCTGGCTTTGGTGAAGGTGTGCGCTCAAGCGCATTGGCGAAGACATCAGCGAGAAGCTGGACTACACGCCGGGCACGTTCACCGTGGAGCGTCACATCCGCGGCAAATGGGTGTGCGATCAGTGTGAGACGCTGGTGCAGACGCCGGTGCCACCCCACGTCATCGACAAAGGCATCCCGACGGCCGGACTGCTGGCACATACGCTGGTGTCCAAGTTCGGCGACCACCTTCCCCTGTATCGGCAGGAGCGCATCTATGCGCGCGCCGGTCTGGCCATCCCGCAATCGACACTGGGCGCGTGGGTGGGCATCTGTGGCGTGCGTCTGCAACCGCTGGTGGACGCCCTGCAAGAAGAGGTTCTGAGCCACGGTGTTCTGCACGCCGACGAAACGCCAGTGCAGATGCTCGCGCCCGGCAATGGCAAGACGCACCGCGCCTACCTGTGGGCCTATGCGCCGAGCGAGTTCGAGAAGATGCGCGCGGTGATTTACCAGTTTGCGCCCAGCCGCAGCGGCGAGCACGCTCGCGCGTTCCTGGGGCAGTGGCAAGGCAAGCTGGTATGTGATGACTTCGCCGGCTACAAGGCCAGCTTCGACGGTGGCGTCACTGAGATCGGTTGCATGGCCCATTCGCGGCGCAAGTTCTTTGAACTGCACGACAAGCACAAGAGCGAATTGGCGGGCCAGGCACTGCGCTACATGGTGAGCTTGTACGAGATCGAGGCGCAAGTGCGGGATGCTGAGCCAGACCAGCGCCTGGCAGCGCGGCAACAAAGGGCTGGCCCGATTCTAGAGCGGCTGCACGCCTGGCTCGAGGAACAGCGACGCCGCGTCCCAGACGGCTCGGCGATCGCGCGGGCCATTGACTACAGCCTCAAGCGGTGGCCGGCTCTCGTGCGTTACCTCGACGACCCGACGGTGCCCATCGACAACAACCACGTCGAGCGACAGATCCGGCCGGTTGCCCTGGGTCGCTCCAATTGGTTGTTTGCAGGCTCACTGCGCGCCGGTCAACGCGCGGCTGCCGTCATGAGCCTGATCCAATCGGCCAAGCTCAACGGGCACGATCCCTACGCCTATCTGAAAGACGTCCTCACGCGACTGCCGACCCACAAGGCGGCCGACATCGCCGAACTGCTCCCGCATCGCTGGACGCCCAGCGCCACCTAGCTGGCAAGACGGGTTCACCGGGTGCTTACCGTGAACGCACTGCAACTCTTCGTCATCCTGGCCGGCTTGACCGGTCAGCTCCTTATTGCGAGGAAGGATCCGCGCGGCTATCTCGCTTGGATCGCCGGTAACATCGGACTGGTGTTCGTCTACTTGGAGACCAAGCAATTTGCCTTGATTGCACTGCAATTCATCAATACAGCAATCCAGGTTGCCGCCCTGATCGCTTGGGGACGGGGGAGGCGGCGCAGCGACACCAGCCCCGCACGACCGAGTGAGTCGTAACGGGGCCGAAGTGAACGAACGAAAGTCCTAACTGCCTGTGAGCCACTTGCTGCGCGCAATGATGACGCGCACACCCTTAGCGTCGGGCACATCCGGCAGCAGAACGCCCAAATCGACCGAAGTACTCTGCATTGCTTCGATGAACGTCCATGCTTGCGTCCCAGTCCCCGCCGAAAAAGCGACGGTTTCACCGGATTCGACGTTGATGTATTTCATTCCTGGCTTAACTGTCAAAGTGCGTGCAGCCAGCGACACTGGCGCGGGCGAGCCGAAGAGCAACGCCGTCCTGTTCACATCCGGTTGAGTTGCTGACGGGCTTTGCCGCACATGTTCGATCCAATTGTCCCCGCCGTCGCCACGGAATTTGTCTGAGGCCCATGCCGCCGAACTGCCTGCGAAGAGGACTGCGAGCATGAGCGGAACAAGTCGATTGCGATTCATCGTTTTCTCCTGGAACGTGACTGATGTCAAGCATTCTAGAGAGGCAATCCTCTCGCTTCGATGACCCGCAAATTACGTCTTGGTAAGACGTTCATGCCGACGGCGCGATCGGGAAACCGCGATGCTGAGCTATATAGCAAAGCGCCCAGAGCGCAGCCTGACAGGCTCCTGGTTCAAAACCACCATCGTATTCCAGCCACGATCTGCTTGTTTACGGCGTCTTGCCCCGCCGCTCGCGCAAACTCTGCGCTCCTTCCCAGTTTCCTGCTCCAAACCACGCCAATGTACGGAGCGAAGTCGCGCCGAAGTTCGTATCGCAGTCGCAAGCCGAGGCGAACATCGGCCAGCCCGCGGCCAATCTCGCGCGCCTGGTCGGTCTTCGAGTAGACGTTGGCTTCGATTTCGGGAGTGAGGGCACTTCGCTGCGAGAGGCGGACATCGTAGGTAGCACGCACACGGGCCGCAAGACGCCCGCCATTACTGACGTACAGGGTCGCTTCGACATCGAACCAGTATGGCGCGAGCCCTTGCACTCCAAAGGCAGCCCACGTACGTGTTGGTCCACCACCGAAGTCGCGGCGAACGCCTGCCTGCCAATCCCAAAATGTGGCAAATGCATGACCCCACAACGCTTCAACTTTGGCGTCTGCGGTTTGACCGAACAGTCGCTCGCCCTCGGTCTTCAACCATAGTCGGTCAAGATCCTTACCGAACCAGCCTTGCATGTCCCATGCCCATCCCGTCGCGTCGCGAGTGCGTACCGTCTCGAGCCGATCGAGCAGAAACTGATGATAGACATCGTTGTCGACCATGGTGTCGCCCGGCACGGCGATGCCTCGGCTGGGATTCTGCATTGGCACGCGGGGTTCGTCACTGGGGGTGATCACATTGACGCCTTCCTCTTGGGAAGGTAAGTCGGGCTTTTGTGTTGCAAGTACCTGCGCTTCTTGCCCATGGGCCTGAGACGGTGTGCCGTGTGGCGTCTGCGGCATGCCTGGCGTGGGCGCCTCAGACGTGTGGGCGCCTGCAAGCCGCACGGTGAGCAATAAGGCTGCGGCAACCAAACGCAGCCGTCCCTTCACTCCTGGCAACATGACGCGCTCCTTTGTCCAAGGGTCAGGCCACAACCACCTTGCGGAACATACCGGCTTCCATGTGGTACAGCAGATGACAATGAAATGCCCACTGGCCCGGGGCATCCGCAGTTACGAGGAAACTGATCTGCTTGGATGGTTGAACGTTGATGGTGTGCTTACGGACGAGCGCTTGACGCTCCGTGTTTTCAAGCTCGCTGAACATCCCGTGCAGGTGCATAGGGTGATTCATCATGGTGTCATTAACGAGAGTGATCCGCAGCCGTTCGCCGTAGTACAGACGGATCGGCTCGGCCTCCGAGAACCTTTTGCCATCGAATCCCCAGATGAACCGTCGCATGTTGCCGGTCAGATGCAACACGATCTCGCGGCCCGGAGGCCGATCGTCATAGGGCTGGCCCAGCGTTCGCAAGTCTGCGTAGGTCAAAACCCTCCGGCCATTTTGGCGCAATCTCGGCCCAGGGTCTGCGAGCGACTTGGAAGGGTTCATCGACCGCATGTCGACTTCGGGGCCGCCGTGCATACCCAGCATCGTCATTGGGTGGGAATGCTCGGGCTTACCATCGTGGGACATCGACATGGAGGGTTTCATGCCGGCCATGCCTTCATCGCCGGACTGCAGTCGCATGCCTGGCATGGCGTCGGCCGCGGTTTCGCCCCCCGCCTGCATAGAGTGGCCGAGGGGGGAATGGATGCCGTTGTCCTGAGTTTCCATCGTTTCATTGGGTGGCCCGCTGGTCATAGACATTCCGTTCATGTTCATGTCCATGCCCATGTCAGCCATGGTCAGCCAGGTTTTGGGGTCCATAATAGGAATCGCGGCCCGCATGCCGTGCTTCGGCGCGAGGGTGGCACGTGCATATCCGCTGCGGTCCATCGCCTGTGCAAATATGGTGTATGCCTCATTCCGGGGCATCTGCACCAACACATCGTAGGTCTCCGCTACACCAATCCGAAACTCGTCGACGTTCACGGGTTCGACATCTTGTCCGTCCGCCGCACAAACTCGCATGGTCAGGCCCGGGATGCGAACATCAAACGTTGTGGTGGCCGATCCATTGATGAAGCGCAAACGTACGTATTCGCCTGCCTCCGCGATAGCTGTCCAGTTAGTGAAGGGTGTGGCGCCATTGACCAAGTAGCAGTAGGTTGCAGCAGAGACATCGGCGAGGTCCGTGGGATTCATGCGCATCTGGTTCCACATACGCCGTCGAGCCAGTGCTTTTGAGAGGCCCGCCGCCCTGACGTCGGCCACAAAATCAGTGACCGTCGGTAATTGGAAATTGTAAAAATCACTCGACTGCTTCAAGTGAAGGAAGACGTTTTCAGGATCTTCGTCAGTCCAATCACTCAGCATAACGACGTAGTCCCTGTCGCTAGGTATGGGGGCCGGCCTTTGTGGCTCGATCACCAATGGGCCATAGAGGCCGAGTTGCTCCTGAAAGCGGGTGTGGCTGTGGTACCAGTATGTACCGGCCTGTCGGACCTTGAATTTGTAGACGAAGGTCTGGTGAGCAGGAATGCCGGGAAAGGACACGCCAGGCACGCCATCCATGGCAAACGGAACGAGGATGCCATGCCAGTGGATCGAAGTTTGCGTGGCCAGTGTGTTGGTGACCCGCAGCGTTACCTCGGAACCTTGTTTCCAACGCAGGATGGGCGCAGGAATTGATCCGTTTACCGTAAGCGCGTACCGTAAATGCCCCGTGAAATTGACGGGTGTGCGCCCAATTGTCAGAGCGAATTCGGTTCCGGACAGGTCAGTTGAACGATCCTGGCTTTGCAGCCCCGAAGCAGGCGTGCCGATACCGGCCCCCGTTGCCGCCAAGCCCGCCCCAGCCATTTGGCGTAGAAATTTGCGCCGCAGCGCCAAGTCGATTGAAGTGTTGTCGCCCACGATCCTTGCTCCCGTTGGAAGGTTGTGCCCCTGCGTCACGAACGCGAGGAGGACCTCCATAGCAATCCCCGGGGAGTCGTTCAGCATGAGACAGTCGTTCAGCATGAGACGTGCCCGGAATTCGCATGGACCTGCACCGCAGACCAAGCTCGTGGCCACAGAAGCACGTCCCTTGTGAATCCATTGATACCGTCATTGCGGACCGTTGTCCTCGGGGTGGTTGATCGCTATGCTGACCACGACACTGCCACGTGCCAGTTTTTTCCAACAGGATGCCGAGCATGAGCCGCCAGCACAGCCACAGAGAAGCCGCCTCCCCGCGACAAAGCGCCGATACGGCGCACGACCACAATGAGCCCACGCAACCCCACGCACACCACTGCAATGTGCATGGTCACCATGCTCACTCGGCAGGCGCGCCGCGGGCTGTCCCGGGCGACGAGGCAAGTGTTTCACCACCGGCATCCGCGTCCACGATTTACACCTGTCCAATGCATCCTGAGATCCGCCAGGATCATCCCGGCACGTGTCCTAAATGCGGCATGACGCTGGAGCCGATCATGCCGGCGGGGGAGGAGGAAGAGAATGCGGAGCTCATGGATTTCCGGCGACGCTTCTGGATAAGCTTGCCATTGACCGCGATGGTCTTTGTGCTGGCCATGGCTGGATATCGTCTCATTCCCCTAAATCCAGCATGGAAGAACTGGCTCGAGTTGGTGCTTGCCACGCCGGCCGTGCTTTGGGCTGGCTTGCCATTCTTCGAGCGCTGTGTGCAATCCTTCTTGCACCGCAGCCCGAACATGTGGACGCTTATCGGGCTGGGGACGAGCGCGGCCTATCTCTATAGCGTAGTCGCGACAGTCGCACCGGACGTATTCCCCTCGACCTTCGCGGCGAGCGGCCGGGTGGAAGTGTATTTTGAAGCGGCAGCCGTAATCATTTCGCTGACCCTGCTGGGGCAAATGCTCGAGCTGAAGGCCCGCTCACAGACATCGGCCGCCATCAAGTCCCTACTGGGCCTTGCCCCCAAAACAGCCAGGCGCATCGACGCGGACGGCAGTGAAGAAGATGTTCCGATTGCCCATGTCCATGTGGGCGATTTGCTGCGTGTGCGGCCCGGTGAAAAGGTGCCCGTGGATGGTGTCGTGGTCGAGGGCGCGAGCGCGCTCGACGAGTCGATGATCACCGGTGAGCCGATTCCAGTCTCCAAACGCGCGGGTGACCACGTCATCGGTGCAACCCTGAACACCTCGGGTGCGCTTGTGGTCCGGTCCGAGAAAGTGGGCGCGCAGACCGTTTTGTCGCAGATCGTGCAAATGGTCGCGCAAGCGCAGCGCTCCAAGGCGCCGATGCAGCGAATGGCGGACAAGGTGGCAGGCGTCTTCGTCATCGGCGTGGTCGCCATCGCTGTCATGACGCTCGTCGCCTGGGGGATCTGGGGCCCCCAGCCAAGCTGGGCCCACGGCTTGATCAACGCGGTTGCTGTGCTGATCATCGCGTGCCCGTGCGCGCTCGGGCTGGCCACACCCATGTCCATCATGGTGGCCAGCGGCAAAGGGGCCGAACACGGCATTCTTTTTCGGGATGCCGCAGCAATCGAGAACCTGCGCAAGGTCGACACGCTTATTGTGGACAAGACAGGCACGTTGACCGAAGGGCGCCCCTCATTCGATCGGGCCATTGGCCTCAATGGATTTTCCGACATGGACGTCTTGCGCTTGGCGGCCAGTCTGGACCAAGGTAGTGAGCACCCCTTGGCCGCTGCGATCGTGGCGCAAGCGCGCGAACAGGGGCTCGCGCTCGAGCGGCCGGAAGATTTTGAATCCGCGTCAGGGATCGGCGTGAGAGGACACGTCGCTGGGCGAAGCCTGGCGCTCGGCAACACCTCGCTGATGCAGGCGCACGCGGTTGCTGTCGATGCCGCCTCCACCGAGGCAGACGCCATGCGAGCCCGAGGCGCCAGTGTGATGTACCTGGCGGTCGATGGGGTCCTTGCTGGCCTGCTGTCGGTTTCCGATCGCGTGAAGACGACAACACCGCAGGCCCTGACCCAACTCAGAGCCGATGGGCTTCGGATCGTGATGGCTACCGGCGACGGAAACGTGACCGCCCAATCCGTCGCAAAACAACTTGGCATTGTTGAGTTTCGCGGCGAGGTCAAGCCTGCGGATAAGCTGGCGTTGGTCGCCACACTTCAAGAACGAGGCTTGGTTGTAGCGATGGCAGGCGACGGCATCAATGATGCACCGGCGCTCGCCAAAGCCGACGTGGGTATTGCGATGGGTACCGGTACCGATGTCGCGATGAACAGCGCCCAGGTTACCCTCGTGAAAGGCGACCTGCGGGGCATTGCCCGTGCCCGCGCCTTATCCGAGGCAACGATTGCCAACATGAAGCAAAACCTCGGCTTCGCCTTCCTTTACAACGCACTGGGTGTGCCATTGGCTGCCGGCGTGCTCTATCCTTTTACCGGACTTCTGTTATCACCCATGATTGCCGCATTGGCGATGAGCTTGAGTTCGGCATCGGTGGTCGCCAATGCGCTGCGACTCCGTGCGACCCGACTCTGATCCCAGCATTCGCCGCTTCACGAGGCTATTGCGAACAATTCTCATTCTCCCTTACAATCTCCTTATTTCGGAAGGGGAGTCAAATGCAAGGTGCTACAAAAAGCACGCATTGGGGGAAGGTTTGGCTTGCTGGGGCGCTTGCCTGGCTGTGTTCCACAACTGCGCTTGCCGGCGAATCGCCGTTCGGGTGGATTTACACGGCCGACGTTATGCCCAAAGGCCGCTTCGAATTCGAGCACCAGTCTTTCCTGCAGCGGGGCCAGTCCCAAGGATCCTATAGCGGATTGCTCAACCGCGAAGAAGTCGAGTACGGCGTGACGGACAAATTCCAATTGGCCGGCTATTTCAACTGGAGCTACGTGAACGCCAATCGGAATGGTCTTGATGGCACCACGCGTGGGCCGCTGACAGATCTCGGTCCCAATGACGATCCGACTGGGCGTTACCGCAAGACTCGCTTCGAGACTGTTTCACTCGAAGCGATCTACCAACTCATGAACCCAGTGACTGATCCGATCGGCTTGGCACTGTACATCGAGCCAGAACTGGGGCCCCGTGAGCGCGATCTCGAATGGCGCATCATCTTGCAGAAGAACTGGTTGGATGATCGGCTCATTTTTGCCGCCAATATTCTCGGTGCCCATGAGCGCGACAAAACCGCCATGGGTGATATTGAGCGTGCTTCCATGCTTGATCTGACCGCCGGCGTGTCCTATCGCTTGACCGACAACCTGAGCCTGGGCATGGAGGCGCGCAACCATCGTGAATTCCAGGGGTATCGCTATAACCGTCGTGATCACTCCGCGTGGTTTCTTGGCCCCAATTTGCACTACGCCACCAAACACTGGTGGGTAACGGCCGCGTGGCGCCACCAATTGCCCGTAGTCAAAACCTACAACGAGGACCAGGCGGACGTAGTGGCAGGCAACCGTATCTTCGGTGACGAGCATGCGCGCAACGAGTTCATGGTCAAGGTGGGGTTCCCATTTTGAAGCGCGTCCATTGATACGGAGACAGACATGAAGTGGACTCCCATGGCGGCAGTGCCGCTTGCGGTGCTGGTCGTGCCCGTCCAAGCGACGGAATACCTGACAGTTCAACAGGCTCAGGCGCAGATGTTTCCTGGCGCGAGTTTTCAGGCCGTGCCTCTCCAGATTACGGACCAGATTCGCGAAACATTGAACGAGCGCTCCGGGGTACACGAGCCATTCAATGACAAGGGGGTCTGGAAAGTGTCGACTGGCGGCTGGTTCATCGTGGATCGCGTGGTGGGCAAGCATGAAAAAATCACGTATGCCGTGGCGCTCGACGCCAAGGGAGCCGTGCGCGCCGTCGATATCCTGACGTACCAGGAAACGTATGGCTATGAGGTGCGCAATGCCGACTGGCGTGCCCAGTTTGTTGGTAAGACCGCGCAGGATGCTGTGCAGCTTGGTAAAGACATCCGTAACATCAGTGGCGCGACGCTCTCATGCAAACACATCACCCAGGGAGTCAAGCGGGTGCTGGCTGTGTATGACCTCTTACTAGCCAAGATGTGATTCGTCGCTCCAAACCGCTATTGGGGACTTTCGTTGAAGTTCGCATTGACGATGTGTATCCCCAGGACTGCGCTCACTTGGCAGAAACCGCCATCGCAGCGGCGTTCTCCGTAATCGAGCAAGCCGAGGCGTTGATGAGCTTCCAGCGCTCGGATAGCGACTTGTCACGTCTGCATGCGGCGTCGGTAGGCGAAGCGGTCCGCGTTCACCCTTGGACCATGCGTGTGCTGCGCGAGGCCCAGCGCATGCACGAGCGTACCGGCGGCGTGTTCGACCCCACCGTGGCCCGCATGTTGGTGGCACACAAAATTTTGCCCCGCCCAGCGGGGCCGACGGCGGAAGTCGACGTGCGGTTTGCGGATGTAGTGATGCTCGATGAAAATCGCATTAGTAAGCGGCGCGCACTATGGTTGGATCTCGGTGGCATCGCCAAAGGCTTTGCCGTGGACATGGCTATCCTAAGTCTGCGGCGCCACAACGTTCGCAGTGGCGCCGTTTCGGCCGGAGGGGACCTGCGCGTCTTTGGCAAGCATGCACAGCCCATCCACGTACGCAGTGCCAACGCGCCCGGTCGGCTAGAACTACTCGGTCGGCTCACCAACGGGGCCGTGGCCACCAGCGGTCACTATTTCGCAGAAAGCTTCGGACTGCCCCCTGGTACAGCATCCATCCGGTCGCAACAAGCGCCGATGGAAGCGCCTTGCGCAGAGCGAACGGTCACCGTCATTGCCCCCCGCTGTATCTGGGCGGACGCACTGACCAAGGTCGCCATGCTTGCCGGTACGACGGCGCCCGCCACGGTCCGCGCGCTATCAAGCTATCACGCACACGTTGTTGCATCATGACGCAATCCTCGCATCGACATCCCCTGAAAGGGACAGGCATTCGTCTGCATCCGTATCACTATTGGGTTGCTCTCGCCGTATTGCTAGCGGTAGCGGTGTCTGGGCTGATATGGACGGTTTTGCACGATTTGCTTCAATGGGAGGACGCACCGATCGTCCGCCAGATTCTGCAGTTGCATGGCGCCTTTGCGTTCTGCAGCCTGATTCTCTTGGGTTCCATGCTGCCGCAACACATTCGCTTCGCGTGGGTTGCGCGCCGAAACCTCGTGACCGGTACGTTGACGGGAATCGTGTTCTTGTTGCTGACCATCACCGCTTATGGGCTGTATTACGGGCCCGAAGATTGGAGTGGTCTTACGAAGACTGTGCACCTTGTTCTGGGCATTGCTGCTGTTGCGGCCGTGCCCCTCCACATGTTCATTGGACGGAAGCGACACAACGGCTACCGTGCCCCCGCGAGCAAGAATGTACGGCACGAAAAAACCTGAAGCGAATCGACGAGGCAATCGTACAAGCCTGCGCAGCAAACCGCTCGGCGCGCGGGAAAGAGCCCCGGGGGAGTAACCCCCCGGGGAGGGGGAAGCCCGGAAAGGGGGGGGGCCGGGATTGAGCTTTGGTTTATTGGTGGCCACCATCCGTGTAAGGGTCACGGGTGCCCATCGAATGCGCGCCATCGGTGTAGATGTCACGCGCTGCGCGCCCACCATCGGTGTAGGGATCGCGCTTGCCCATCGCGTTAGCGCCATCGGTATATGGGTCGCGCGCGCCAGTAGCGGTCGCCGCGTTGGCGACGTTGACACCGAGGGCCAGCAACGCTGCCCCCACCAATGCGGATTTTTTCAGGATGTTCATCGCGTTTTCCTTCTTCAAGTTGAAACAAGACACTGCTATGCCAATGCAGTGTAGAAGGCTGGGGCTGACAGAAACGTGACCCTCGTATTACAAGTGCGACAGATCAGCGAGATTGATCCGGTATGCCACCTTCAATGCACGGCACGACAGGCGTCGGCGCATGTCTCGCAGGCACGCGCGCACTGCTGACAGTGCTCGTGGGAGTGCTTGGCACACTCGGCGGCGCAGGCTTGACAGATTTTCGCGCACAGCTCGCATATTGCAGTGGCTTGGGCGCTGCCTCGCGCCATCACGCCCACGGCGGCTTCGCAGATCTCAGCGCAATCGAGATCCAGCCGAATACAGGTGCTCAATGTCAGAACGTCCTTCTCGGTCAAGCAGGCGGTGGCGCAGTGCAGGCACGCCACGCGACACGCGGCGCATTCGTCGATGCAGGCTTGGAAGTGTTGGTGAGGCATTTGGGTTCTCCTTGATTGCCGACGTGCCGGAATGGCACGCTGCATGTACAGCAAGGAAAAAGCCTGGGCCTGGCCCCTGACGGGGAAGCGTTATCGCCATGTTGTGATGCACGCACAACCTTTCAAAGGCGTCATGCTCACGCAAGACTTCGGGCAGCTTGCACGACACATTGGCCGCCATAGGGGCCGACCTGACGGATGATGTCAGCGAGCGTGCCCCCCCAAAGTTCAGCAGCGGATCGGCAGCCGGACGGTGAATCGAGTGCGATCGTGCACGCGTGTGGCAGAAATGGTTCCCCCATGGGCGAGAACGATTGCTTTGGTGATGGCCAGGCCGAGCCCCGCTCCGTCCGATTCGGGGCGTGCGCGTGACTTGTCTGCGCGGAAGAAGCGTTCGAAGAGGAAGGGCAATACGTCAGGAGCAATCGCTTCGCCGTCGTTGTCAATCGTCACCGCGAGATCTTCCTCGATTGGCGTGATGGAAACAGTCACGCAACCGTGCCTGGGCGTGTGCCGTATTGCATTCGACAACAGATTGCTAAAGGCCCGTCTAAGCATGAGTCGATCACCACGCACCTGCGCTTGTCCTTGCAATTGCAGCCGCACGGCTTTGTCCTCCGCAAACGCGTCGTAAAACTCAAAGAGGGCACGCACCTCGTCGGCTAGCTCGATTACCTCGATACTCGGCAGCGTCAGGTTGTGCTCCATCTTGGCCAAATAGAGCATGTCCGACACCATCCGAGCCAGACGCTGCAGCTCTTCCACATTTGAAGCCAGGACATCCCGATATTTCGCGGGTTCGCGAGTTTGCGAGAGTGCCACTTCAGTTTGCGTCAGCAGGTTGGTAATCGGTGTGCGTAGCTCGTGTGCGATATCGGTCGAGAAATCTGTGAGTCGCTGGAAATCGCCCTGCAGGCGCGCGAGCATGCCGTTCAACGTTACGCCGAGATCGGCGACTTCAACCGGCACCATATCGACCGGCATCCGTTCGCTCAACCGATCCGCGGTAACAGACTTCACTCGTGAAGCCATTGCGCGCAGTGGCAACAGCCCGCGCCGGGCTGCCCACCATCCGAATAGGCCGCTCGCCAAGGCGGCCAATGCGATATAGAGCGTCAACGTTTTCCGAAACGAGCGTAGGAAATGCGCATGGATCTCCGTGTTGATGCCCGCCAACACATCAAGCGCATCGCCGTCGCGCAGTGGCACTTGCATATGCACCCCTCGGTATTGCTCGTCGCCCTGCTGCCAAACGAGGGCCCCGGAATGCCGGCCTGCCTTGCGCAGCACGCCCAACACCTCCGCGAAGTCAAAGTTGGGGGTAGCAAACAGGGCCTGACCCTGTGGCGCCTGTACCCGCACAACCAGGTCCGTGCGGTGCTGCAACACGTCGTTGAGCCGAGTAGAGACCTCGGTCGCAGAGCTACTCTCAACCACGCGGCGAATGACGTTCACGTTCTCGCCCAGCGCCGTAAAGTCTTCCACGGCAAAGTGTTCCTCCATCGCCAGGGCAATCAGAATGCCAAGGCCTAACAACACGGCCGCTGACGACAAGGAGAAATACGCGGTCAGCCGCGCTGTCAATGAAAGGCGCTGCATCACTCCCCGTCCTCCGGACCTTCGAGGACATAGCCCATGCCACGGACGGTATGGATCAATTTGGGTTCGAAGTTATCGTCGATTTTGGCGCGCAGGCGTCGAATGGCGACGTCGATTACATTGGTGTCGCTGTCGAAGTTCATGTCCCAGACTTGGGACGCGATCAGGGATCGGGGCAGCACCTCGCCATGACGGCGGGCTAGCAGTTCGAGCAGCGAGAACTCCTTGCTGGTCAACGCGATTAGCTGACCGCCACGTGAAGCGCGGCGGCGGGTCAGATCCAGCACCAGATCGGCCACCTGGATGCGTTCTGCAAGCGACGGCGCACTGCCTCGTCGAAGCAAGGTCCGCACGCGCGCGAGCAATTCCGCGAATGCAAAAGGTTTCACCAAGTAGTCGTCCGCGCCCAACTCCAAGCCCTTGACCCGATCGGCGACGCTATCGCGCGCGGTTAGAAACAGCACCGGCACGGACAGTTCAGCGGAGCGCAGCGCGTGCAGGATCTGCCACCCCTCAAGATCGGGCAACATCACGTCAAGGATCACGAGGTCATAGTCGCCTGTCATTGCAAGGTGACGGCCGTCCATCCCGTTACGGGCGAGGTCAACAACAAAGCCGGCTTCCGACAGCCCCTGCTGCAAATATTCGCCGGTCTTGGATTCATCTTCGACAACAAGGAGCTTCATGTCTGTCTCTTTATTACTTATGGCGCACGAAAAGTGCGATCGGTACCTTGTAGCGTACATGGGGCAGCCTGGTTGCTGACCAACCTGACCAATATGTAATGTTTCAGTCAGGTTAAGGTAACCTTGGAGTGATTAGTCTGCTCCTGCCGTACAAATCTCATCAGGGACTTACGCAAGGGATTAAGAGATGCGCAGCAATCGTGCAATGGGCGTGGTACTTCCGAACCTTCCTCGGAGGCGATTTGTGCAAGGCTTGGCCGCTGGAGGGGTGATCGCCGGCCTGGGCTTGGGCGGGATACCCGCCCGGGCGTCGCAGGCCCCGGGCACTGCTTTTGGCTCCGCGCCAGTGCTGCGAGGCACGGAATTCGATCTGGTGATCGCCGAGACCCCGGTGAACTTTACCGGCAAGCCTGGCATGGCCACGACCATCAATGGCATGCTGCCCGGCCCGACATTGCGTTGGCGGGAAGGTGACACGGTCACGATCCGGGTCACGAACCGTCTGCCGGAGCCCACCTCAATTCACTGGCACGGCATCATCCTGCCGTTCCAGATGGACGGCGTGCCCGGGATCAGCTTTTCCGGCATCGCCCCGGGTGAGACATTTGCGTACCGCTTCAAGGTCCAGCAGAGCGGCAGTTACTGGTACCACTCGCATTCTGGCTTCCAGGAAATGACGGGGCTGTATGGCGGCATCGTCATCGATCCCGCAGGCGAGGACCGCGTGCGGGCTGATCGCGACTACACCGTCCTGCTTTCTGACTGGACGGACGAGGACCCGATGCGCGTCCTCACCAAACTCAAGATTCAAGGCGACTACTACAACTACACCCAGCCGACTGTGGTCGACTTCTTTCGCGACGTTTCGCGTGAAGGATGGACATCTGCCATGGACAAGCGGCGGATGTGGAACCAGATGCGGATGAACCCGACGGATCTGGCTGATCTCTCCAGCGCAACATTGACCTACCTGATGAATGGCGTAACGCCTGCGGGCAACTGGACGGGGCTGTTCTCCCGAGGCCAGACTGTACGGCTGCGTTTCGTCAACGGGGCTGGCAACACTTTCTATGACGTCCGTATTCCCGGCGTGAAGATGAAGGTGGTTCAAGTTGACGGACAGGACATTGAGCCGGTATCGGTCGATGAGTTCCGCTTTGGCCCAGGCGAAACGTGCGATGTGGTGGTTACCCCTACGGACGACGCCCACACGATCTTCGCTCAAACGATGGACCGTACAGGCTACGCTCTTGGAACCTTGGCTGTGCGCCAAGGTTTGCAAGCTACCGTGCCATCGGTAGACAAGGCCGAGTGGCTGACAATGGCTGACATGATGGGCGACATGGGTGGGATGTCCGGGATGTCCGGGATGTCCGGGATGTCCGGGATGTCCGGGATGTCCGGGATGTCCGGGATGTCCGGGATGTCCGGGATGTCCGGGATGTCCGGGATGGACCACGGTCAGCATGGGGCGATGCACGACAGCGCTGCGAGTTCCCTAAAGGTTCCGAGCAAGAAGGCGCGCCACGCGCGCACAGAGTATGGTCCAAGCACCGACATGCATGTCGATATGGCGCGGACTAACCTCGACGATCCCGGTATCGGCCTGCGTAACAATGGGCGACGCGTGTTAGTCCTACAGGACATGCATACCATCGGCGGCCCGATGGATTCGCGCGGCCCGCAGCGTGAAGTCGAACTGCATCTGACCGGCAATATGGAGCGGTACGCATGGTCGTTCGATGGTGTTGAGTTTGGCAAATCTACCCCTGTTCACTTCCGCTACGGGGAGCGTCTTCGTGTCATTCTTCATAACGACACGATGATGACGCATCCGATGCATATGCACGGGATGTGGAGCGAACTCGAAGCACCGGACGGAACCTTCTTGGCGCGCAGGCATACGATTCCGGTGCAACCAGCGCAGCGTATTAGCTTCCTTGTCACGGCTGACGCCTTGGGACGATGGGCTTGGCACTGCCATCTCATGCTGCATATGGACGCGGGCATGTTCCGCGAAGTGATCGTCGCCTAAGTCCACAAAAGATCATGCAAAAGCACGCTAAAGCAGCATTGACAATTGCCTTGACCGTCGTCGGCACCAGCGCCGCGTTGGCACAGGAATCCACGACTTCCTACGACACCATGGCGCCAAGCTCGAGCGCTGGAACGCAGCCAAAGGACCACAGCTCGATGCAGGGTATGGACCACGGCTCGATGCAGGGTATGGACCACGGCTCGATGCAGGGTATGGACCACGGCTCGATGCAGGGCATGGACCACGGCTCGATGCAGGGCATGGACCACGGCTCGATGCAGGGCATGGACCACGGCTCGATGCAGGGCATGGATCACGGCTCGATGCAAATGCAAGGCGGCTCTCCGCCACCTGATGCACGGGATCCGAATGCATACTCGGGTGGATATCAACTGGGGGTTGGAAAGTACGCGCTGGGCAATACCCGCCAGCTCATGATGGCCGATGAACACAATTTTGGATCGTTCTTGATTGATCGCCTGGAGTGGGTGCGCGGGACTAACTCCAACGCCGCGTCTTACGAGGCCCAAGCGTGGTACGGAAGCACTTACAACAAGGTTGTGCTGAAGGCGGAAGGCGATGTGAAAAAAGGTCGACTCGAGAAGGCGCGCACCGAGTTGCTGTGGGGGCACGCGATCACGACGTTCTGGGACACCCAGCTTGGGATCCGAAACGACGTCGGCTCGGGGCGTCCAGCGCGGAACTGGGCGGCTTTTGGCGTGCAAGGTCTGGCGCCATACTGGTTCAACATCCAGGCCACGGCATACGTTGGTAACAGTGGTCGTACTGCGCTGCGGCTGTCCACGGAGTATGAATTGCTGCTGACCCAGCGCCTCATCCTACAACCGCGCGTGGAGGCGAACCTCTATGGGAAAAATGATCCGGTTCTGGAGATCGGCAGTGGCCTGTCTAGCGCTAGCGTCGGACTGCGTTTGCGTTACGAATTCAGCCGGCAATTCGCGCCTTACATCGGCGTTGAGCGGTACCAGACGTTTGGCAACACGGCCAATATGATCAGGGCTGATGGAGGCCGCAGTGGCGAGACTCGGTTTGTCGCAGGCCTGCGAGTTTGGTACTAGTCGTTTTCTTTTTCACCACCAGTGGAGGTATTGATATGTTGAACCATCGTTACATTGCCAGCATTGTTGTCGCGGCCTCGGCCATTCTCGCCAGCACGGCTGCATTTGCGCATCCCAAGCTGTTGTCTTCCACGCCCGCCGACAAAGCCGAAGTAGCCGCGCCGGCAAAGATCGAGCTCAAGTTCTCGGAGAGTCTCTCGACGCAATTCTCGGGGGCAAATCTGGTGATGACGGAAATGCCCGGCATGTCGGGGCAAGATGCCATGAAGGTTGCTGCAAACGTCTCAGCAGGCGACGACCCCAAGACAATGGTCATCACGCCTGCCAAGCCCTTGATGACCGGGACGTACAAAGTCGAATGGCGCGCAGTTTCATCGGACACTCACCCCATGACGGGGAATATTTCGTTTAAGGTCAAGTAAAACCATGGCAGACGATTGGCTCAATATCGCCTTGCGGTTTGCGCTGTATCTGGATTTGACGATCCTGTTCGGTGTCTCGCTGTTCGGCGTGCAAGCGTTGCGGCCCGATCACCGAGCATCGGCGATTGCGCGTCGATACGTCTGCACCGTTGGAACCACTGCCGCCTTGGGCATCCTCCTGTCGCTGTGGAGCATCGTGGTGATGGCCAAAGCCATGACCGGTGCCACCGAGTATGGCGCCCTAACTAGCCATATCTTCGGCATGATCCTGACCACCACTACGGTCGGACTGGCCTGGATTGCGCGCTTGGTGGCGCTAGTGAGCTGCCTGGTCGTCGTTGCTTGGTTGGCAAAACGCCCGATACCTCATTTTGGGTTGTGTGCCGGCCTGGGCGCCGTGGCGCTCGTCACCGTCACTTGGGCTGGGCACGGGGCGATGCACGATGGTGCGACGGGATATCTTCATCTTGCATCCGATATTGCCCACGTCCTGGCCGCTGGGGCATGGGTCGGCGCATTAGCAGCGTTTGTGCTCCTGGCTTCCATGCGGCACGCGGCCTCAACGGAAGCGGTCGAGATTCTGAGCCATACGTCCAATGGCTTTGCCCGTCTTGGGACGTTGATTGTCGCCACTTTGCTCGCGACAGGGGTGTTCAACTATTGGCTGATCGTAGGCCCGACACTTGACGGACTCTTCTCTTCCCTTTATGGGCGTCTGTTGCTGCTCAAACTCGCCCTGTTTGGAGCGATGCTGGGCTTGGCAGCGGCCAATCGCTATCGATTGAGTCCACAGCTGGAGACGGCATTGGACGTAGGCGACCACTCTGACGCGGTTATAGCGCTGCGCCGAAGCCTTTGCATGGAGGCGGGACTCGCCGTAGTGATTCTCGCTGCGGTCGCTTGGCTTGGTGTGCTGTCGCCGCCGGGAACCTAGGCGATTTTGGCTGCACGAGAATAAGTACTATGACAAGACTATCGGGTATCAAGACTGTCTCAGCAATGAGGCGTTCCGTCATTGCAGGACTGGTGCTTTTGCCTGCCTTGGCTTGGGCACAAAAGACTGCATCCAAGACCCAGATTGAGGTCTGGAAGACACCAGCGTGTGGATGCTGCCGGGATTGGCTTTTGCATTTGCGGAACAACGGTTTCGAAGTGGTTGTACACGACGTCGAAGACACGGTCGAGGCAAGACAAAAAGTCCGCATGCCAGCGCGCTATGCCTCCTGTCACACCGGCCTTGTTCAAGGCTATGCGCTTGATGGCCATGTTCCGGCCCGTGAGATTCGGCGATTGCTGCGGGAGAGTCCATACGCGATTGGACTGGCGGTCCCTAGCATGCCAATTGGCGCGCCAGGTATGGACAGCCCTGCATATGACAATCGACACATGCCTTATAACGTCTTGCTGGTCGGCTTGGATGGCAACGCAACCGTATTCCAGCCGTATAAGTGAATGCGCAAAAAGCGTTTGGCGAAGTGCAGTCGGCTCCTTGCACATGTCGAGGAAATCTCCAGTCGAACCCTTGCGCAGTGAGGTGTTGCCCAATGGGTGGCACGCGTGAGAAACATGTCGGTTGCAGACCTTCCAGTCAACGTGCTGGCGACAATGGCGCTCGTCTTCGTAACATGGATTGCGCTGCTCATAGGCTTCGCCTGGTACTTGCGCAGAAAACGCGGAGCAAAGCATCCGTCAAATACACGTGCCGATGTCAATAGGCGCCGCCAAAACAAGAAATCCCGTTGTCGACGCTAACTACGCGATCATGGAGAAAAACGTCGACGTACCTAAGGACCCGCTTCAAAACTCTTTACGCGAGCGCTGGCGCATTGCGTTTGTCCATCGCAGCGAAGGCCTCGCCAGAAACTGTCGCCGAACTGGCTCGGAAGTTGGCCAGCGGCGTCCTCACAGCCTATCCGGTTCCTATGGCACCAAGCAAGGCGCCTGATTTGCAGAACGGGGCGAAGCTCTATCAAAGCCATTGTGCGTCCTGCCACGGCGTATCCGGTAACGCGGACGGCCCCCTCGCAGCGAAACTCAACCCGCCCCCGATTGCGCTGGCCGACCACGCGCGCGCGCAGGAACGCAGCGTCTTTGCCTTGCAACAGATCATCACGCGCGGCGTGGAGGGAACATCGATGCCGGGCTTTGCCCATCTCTCCGAAGACGACCGATGGGCTCTGGCCTATTTTGCTTCGACGCTGTCTTATTCAGATACTGACCGCCAGGCGGGCGCCAAGCTTTGGACTGCTGAACCGGGGCTGCGCGCGGCGGTTCCCACGCTCGACAAGCTTAGCCAGACCTCGGAGGCGGCACTTGCTAAATTCGTGGGTGCACAGACCTCTCGTGATGGTCTTGCATACCTGCGAAGCTCACCGGACGTACTGGCCGCATCGACCACCGATAGTCTCTCAATCGCCAAGGAAAAGCTGAAGGAAAGTGTCACTGCGCTTGACAAGGGAGACACGCGGGCCGCATCGCAACTGGCTTTGTCCGCATATCTTGATGGGTTCGAACCAGTTGAGCCTGCGTTGGCTGCCAAGAACCAGGCTCTCTTCCTGGACATCGAGAAGACGATGGGACTCTATCGAAATGCCGTCGCGAATGGCCAGGCAGAGCGCGCGCATGACATCGCAGCGCAACTGCAGTCAAGGCTGGACGAGGCGCAGGAAGCGCTCGCAGGCGCCAATGACGCATTCTCGACCTTCCTTGGCGCCTTTACGATCCTGCTTCGTGAAGGGCTTGAAGCGCTGTTGGTAGTCGTAGCCATGCTGGCGTTCCTCAAGAAGGCCAATCGCACTGACGTCCTTCCCTACGTTCACGCGGGTTGGGTCACTGCGCTGGGAGCCGGTGGATTGACGTGGGCGGTAGCTACCTACGTCGTTGATCTGAGCGGCGCTAGTCGCGAAATGACCGAAGGCTTCTCCGCGGTCTTCGCGGCGGTCGTCCTACTCGGCGTCGGCATGTGGATGCACCAGAAGAGTCTGGCGGGACGCTGGCAATCGTACGTGAAGGAAAAGCTGTCGTCGGCATTGAACAGGAAATCGGCGTTTATGCTCTTCCTGCTATCGTTCGTCACGGTCTACCGGGAAGTATTTGAGACCGTGCTCTTCTACGCGGCCCTGTGGTCCGATGGCAACGGTGCCTACATGCTCGCGGGACTCGGTTGCGGTATTGCTGTGCTGGCAGTGATTGCGTTTCTGCTCCTGCGATCGACGGCGCGTTTGCCGATTCGACAATTTTTCGCGTTCAGCTCCGCCTTGGTTGGCGTGCTTGCCGTGGTCCTGATTGGCAAGGGCGTGGCGGCACTGCAGAAAGTTGGCCTGTTGCAAGTGACGCCGCTCTCTATGCCGCGTATCGATGTCTTGGGCGTTTACCCCTCTGTGCAAACCATTGCCGCGCAAGTGGCTATTCTCCTCATCATCGTTGCCAGCGTGACCTATAACTTGCGATCGCAACGTACCGCGAGGGTGTGAGCCCCTGTCAGGCGCGAAGCTTTGTTCGTCGACCATTTCAAAGTCAGCGATTTGGCCCAAATGTGGCGGACTTTTTGCGACTACCTTCCATTCGCGGCAGGATCGATGGACGGCATGGACATGTAGGGCTGCCAAGGATGTCACGCAACTGTCGTGCTGTGCGGGCTGAGAAAAAGCCAACCTTCTGGAACTCGGCGATCGCCAAGCTGGCCAATTGGAATGCCGCCCTCGACCTGTTCCGCGAGGACTACCGGGTGCCGCTGGTGCCCTCGGAGTCTGCGGCCTGCCTGGCGGTGTCAATCGAGCTGACCGCCCCAGCTTTGCTGTTGCTGGGACTGGCGACCCGCGCCGTGGCGATGCGACAAGGCAACGCGCGCTGTCGCTACGGCCCATCATCCGCAAACGTGGCATCGACAAAGGCCCGCAACTGCGTCAGGTCGGTCCTGGCATAGGCCGCCGTGGTCTGCACCGAGGCGTGGCCGAGCAGCGCCTGGGCGGCCGGCAGCGGCACCTGGTGGTCGACCACCAGTGTGCGCGCATAGGCATGGCGCAGCCAGTGCGGGGAGGCCGCGCGCAGTAAGAGCGCCTGCGCCGGCTCGCGCGCCTGCAGACCATCGGCCACGGCCGCAAAGATCGCCTTGACCTCCCGGTACAGGCCTGCCGACTGTAGCGCTTCGCCCTTGTTGCCGTGGATTACAGGCAGCGCCTCGTGCGCCGGCGGCTCGGACGGCAGGCCGCGTGCTTGTCGGTAGGCGCGCAATACCGTCACGCACGGCACCGGCAGCGGAATGGCCCGTGCCTTGCGCCCCTTGCCGCAGACATAGAGCGTCCACCGCCCGGGCGCCTCGGCCTCCAGGCGGGGCAGTGCGATCTCTGTCGACCAGGCCAGTTCCGCCAGGCGCACGCCGGCGTAACGATACAGCGCCCAAATCGCGCGCCGCCGCTGCGCCGCCAGCGTGTTGGTCGTGTTGGCGGCGGCAAACTCCGGCGCCTCAAGCCAGGCATCGCACGCGGCCAGCAGCGCTGGCGGGATCAGCCGCGTCGGCGCGAAGCCGGCCCGGGTGCGGCTGCCGGCGGACAGGCCCGCGGCCGGATTGGCATGCAAGTAGCCGGTGTCGTACCAGTAGCCGTAGAGGCTTGCCACCACCGCCAGCGCGCGCGTGCGGGTCGCTTCTGACAAGGGCGGCGCGGCGTCCTCCCTGCCGGTCTCCCCGTGCTGCAGCGCGTGCCGGTAGCCGAGCAACCGCTGGCGCGTGAGGTCCGAGAGCGGCCCAAGCTCGTGCGCGCCGCACCAGCGCATCAGGCGGCGCAGTTCGGCGCCATAGGCGCGCAACGTGTGGGGCGAGCGCCCGGTTCGGTCGCGCAGGAAGAGCGCCAGCGCCTGTGCATCGTCGGCGGCGCCGAGCGTGTTGGCCGCCGCGTGCGGCTGGGCGAAGCGGCCGGCGCGCGTGAGCCACGCGTGGTCAGCAGGGCCGTAAGCGGCCAGCCACGGGTTCGCCGCGACAGCTCCCCTCGCTTCCGCGGCGGTCGGCACCGTTGCTTCGCTCGCTAAGGCGGCGGTGGACCGGATGCGGCGCCGGTGCGTGTGCAGCAGCCGCGCGAGGACCGTCTCCGGGCGGGGCGCCAGATCCGCCGTCACCGTGCGCAGGCGCCCGCGCTCCCAGTATTCGACTGCCCCATCGTGCGCCAGCAGCAGCTTGAGCACGGTCGGCTGCGCGGCCTTGGCGTCGGCCAGCGAGCCATAGCGGCGCTTGACGCGCGCCAGCGTCCAGTGCGCGTAGACCGGGTGCCCGAGTGCCTCCGCCAGGTAGGCGAGGGCCGCCGCGACGGTGGCCGGCAGTGGGCGCGGCGGCACCGCGCCCGTATCGATCCAGTCGGCCGGCTTCATGACTGGGCGGTCCGCTTGGCGGCCGCCTTGCCCGTCGATCTGGGCACGCGCGTCTTGGCCGCTGGTGGCGCCGCGGCCAGGGTCGCACGCAGCAGCTCGTCGAGCTGGGCGCGCTGGCTGGCGGTGACGGCCTTGAGTGCGCTCGCCTCGCCCGCGGCGGTCTGGCGCGCGGCCCGCTCGCTGGCCAGGTCGGCGTCGAGTCGTGCGCGCTCGTCTTCCAGCGCGGCGATGCGCCGCTCGGCGAATTTGAGTTGGGAGGCCAGTTGCGCGCGCTCGGCCCGCACCGCGTCGCGCTGGTGCGCGGTTTCCTGCAGGAGCTGCTTCGACAGCGCCTCGTAGCGCGCCTGGGTGGTGGCGATCGCCTCGGTGTGGGTGCGCTCGCCCGCCGTGGCGCGCTCCTGGGCGGTCGCCAGCGCCGCCTCGAGCTCGCCCCGGCGTGCGGCTTGCTCATCGGCGCGCGCGCACGCCGCCGCCTGGGCGGCGCACGCTACGGCCAGCGCGGTGTCGCGCGCGGCGAGCTGGCCGCGCACCTCGCTCAGTTCGGCCCGCAGCAGCTCGACCCGCAGTTCGGCCTCGGCGCGGGCGGCCTCGGCGGTGTCGGCTGTGGCTTGCGCCTCGCGCTTCAGGCGCACCACGTCGTCGAGCTGCACCGCGACCGCGGCCTGCCACAGCGCGCGCATCGCTTCGGCGATCTCGACCGGAATCTCGGGCAGGGCGAGGTCGGCCAGGCCCGAGCGCACCACCTCGGCCTCGATCGCGTTGAGCGTACGCGACAGCGTTGCAGGGTCACCGCCGCCCAGGCGGTCACGCAGCTTGCGCACCGACACCACGCGGCGAAAGCGTGCGGCCGTGGGCGGCGCCGCGTCGCCGGCCTCGGTGAGCATGGCCAGCACGGTGGCGCGGATCTGGTCGGGGGTGGCGGCGAGGCGGGGCATGGCAGTTTCCGGAGGCGCATTTCAGCCTATCTTACGCACATACCTAACGTTAGAAAAGCCATTTATGTGTTGCTTGGGAAAACCAAAGACGGATAAATCTAGTTATCTTGCGGAAACGGGGTAGAACAAGCAGTCGTGTCATCAACCGCCATCTCGATCACGGCAGATCAAGCCGGGTATTCATGTCCAGGTCGAACCGCCCATATGGGTTGACGTGTTCCCATATCAGCGGCGTCAGGGCGGC
>Ga0209979_1000212_pt1 | contig 90467 bp, 95 predicted proteins | sample AnhtaG_FD_183114 | JGI IMG/M metagenome (GOLD analysis project Ga0209979, IMG submission 183114) | Deep subsurface microbial communities from Anholt, Denmark to uncover new lineages of life (NeLLi) - Anholt_01485 metaG (SPAdes) (version 2) | ecosystem: Environmental > Aquatic > Marine > Oceanic... | reverse complement strand
TAAAGGTCAGTTCATTCAGAGGTAGAAGAAACTTGCCTAGAATAATTGTCTGCCTTAAGCAAGCCATTGACGTTAGTCAACTGAAGGCTGATGCTAATGGGCGACTAATAACAGCTGGGGTATCAAGGAAGATCAGTGATTTCGATAAAAACGCTTTGGAAGAAGCTGTTCGTCTCAAGGAAGCACTAGATGGTGAAGTTGTTACAGTCACAGTCAGCGTTGAAGACGCCAAAACCACGATTCGTGAAGCCCTAGCAATGGGTGGCGACAAAGGTTATTTCATCAACGATGAAGCTTTACAAAATTCTGACACGCTTGCAACCTCACTTGTGTTAGCTGAAGTAATAAAGAAAATTGGTCAGTTTGATCTTATTGTGTGCGGGGAAGCATCGATTGACGGTTTTTCAGCACAAGTCGGTCCTCGCCTAGCTGAACTTCTCAATATTCCTGTAATTACTTATGGTCGCAAGATTTGTTTAGAAGGCTCTGTTCTGACTGTAGAGAGGATTCTTGAGGACCGTTATGAGACCGTAAAAGCATCAACCCCTGCAATCGTTACTGTAACGAAGGAGATTAACGAGCCTCGGATTCCTTCACTTATGGCTATAATGAAAGCGTCCAAAAAAGAAATCGTGACCTGGAGGTTGACGGATTTGGGTGTTTCACCTGGAAAAGTTGGAGAAGCGGGTTCGGGCATTAGAATATTAGATGTCAAAGCGCCCAAAGTGGAACGAAGAAAGGTTTTGATAGAGGGCGAAACTCCACATGAAATTGCAGAGAAACTGGTGAAGTCTCTCATTCAGGAAGGAGTTGTGGGGCGGTAAGAGCTATGAAGGAAAACGTGAGCGTTTGGGTTTATTCTGAGAATAACAATTTGATGTTGGAACTAATAGCCTGCGGGAGGTCTCTTTCTGACACCTTGAAAATAGAGCTTACTGCTGTACTATTTGGAGACGAAGTAGAAGGCAAAGCAGATAAACTTGTCAAATATGGTGCTGACAAAGTATTCATGATTAACCATCCTACTCTCAAAGAGTCTCCAGATGAGATTTGTCTAGCTACATTGACAGATCTTATTGTCACCCATAAACCTGAGATACTTCTGATAGGATCAACTAAGAATGGAAAAGAGCTGGCTTCCCGTGTCGCTGCGCGACTGGAAACTGGGTGTATTCAAGACTGCAGCAATTTAAGAATCAACGGAGAAGGACAATTAATAACTAAAAGAGTAGTCTACAGTGGCAACGCTATCGTTACAGCCACATTCAGTAGAAACCCAAATATAGCAACTGTACCTCTCAGAACGTTTGAAAAACTGGAGCCAACTGAAAGAAAAGGCAACATTGTGAAACTTGAAGCAAAAGCTGTAGAGCCCAGATTAGAAGTTGTCAGTATCAGCAAAATGGAAGTGACAGACGTGAAAGTTGAGGAAGCACCAATAGTTATCTGCGGAGGACGGGGAATAGATAACAAAGAGGATTTTAAACCTCTCAAGGAACTAGCTCAGCTCTTAGAGGGCCAAGTCAGCAATACTAGGCCATTAGCAGAAGATAGAAAATGGTTTTCAGGATGGGTTGGTTTATCCGGGAAAAAAATCAAACCAACGGTTTACATTGGCTGTGGCATTAGTGGTATGATTCAACATGTAGCAGGTATGCGTGATTCTAAAATTGTTGTTGCTATCAATAAAGATCCTGAAGCAGCAATTTTCGAGTTTGCAGACTATATGGTTGTTGGAGATTTATATGAAATAGTTCCGGCAATTGTGAAAGAGTTGAAGAAAACATTAGACTGACCTGCATATTATCTCTGAATTCGCATTGAAGTGCGCGTGCAAGGTATCTGCTGCAGCCATCTATTAATGAGAACGCCCATTTTTGAGGGCTAATGCCTAATGAGCTACTTGTATGCTACGAATTCCTTACCTAGCAGTTCTCTTGCTATGACCACACGCTGGATATTTGTCGTGCCTTCCGCACCAATGCAATAGGACATTATACCTCTCAGTCCCATCTCCACAGGGCACTCTTTTGTATAGCCATAAGCACCGAACCATAACATGACGTGTTTGAAAACGTCGAAGGCAAAATGGGGCATTCTAAGTTTACATGCAGCAATCATCTGGGCAACTTCAAGTGGTGTGAATCGTTTTTCTTTGTATCTTTTGTCCATCATCCATGCGGTTCTATAGATAAGCGATCGTAAAGCTTCCAGTTCCGCCCAATCATCTGCCAACTCGAAGTGAATGCCCTCAAATTTCCCAATTGGTCTTCCGAAGGCTCTTCTTTGGCTGATATACTCCATTCCTAATTCCAATGCACGTTTTGCAGCTCCCAAACATACGCCGCCTATTAGAATTCGAGCAGCGTCGAATCCTTCCATTGTCATGTAAAAGCCTTTATCCACCGTACCAAGAAGATGATTCTCTGGTAACTGGACGTTTTTCATTACAAAGCCACCTGTTGAAATCGCCATTCTTCCCATGTCTTCAAAGCGTTTGTTGATTTCAACGCCGGGTGCATTCATTGGCAAGTAATATCCTGTCATACCTCGATGTGAGGCTCCTGGAGGCGCAGGTGAAGTCCTAGCATTAACAAAATAGCCTCCACCCCATTTTTTAGCTTCTTCAGTGCCACTGATATAGGTTTTTTCACCATTAAGAATCCAGTTATTTCCTTCCCTTTTAGCCGTAGTCTTGAATCCTGCTACGTCTGATCCTCCACTAGCTTCTGTGGAGGCTATGCCAATGAAGGCATCTCCTTTGATGGCTTTTCGTATGACATCTTCTCTAACTTGTTCGCTACAGTATTTGTCGACTACGTATCCCCAAGATGATTCTACAAGCCATAATACGGGAATAGCGATACTGATATCTGCATAACCTAGCTCTTCAGCCGCAATGCAAGATGTAACCCAGTCTGCGCCAGTTCCACCATGTTCCTCAGGGGCAGTCATGAGTAGCAGGCCAAGGCTTGCCATATCTCTTACCAGATCTTGTGGTACCTCACCTTTAGAATCCATTTCTCGAATCTTTTCTAAGGGGAGATTTTTCGTACACCATTCCTTCAATGCTTTGCGGAAAAGATCTTGTTCTTCGGTGAAGCTAAAATCTACCATTTATATCTACCTCGGAATAAGCAATAATCTTGTTTATAAACAATATAAAGATTGCTTGTGTCCATTTCTTATGGACCTAGACAACCGATTGAATCTCAGATTCTCATAGAATGCGTGTAGGTGTGCCAAGCACTTGTTCTGGATTTTTTTATTTCGGATTCTGTTTTCTTAAGCCATTACTCTGGTTTAGGTGAAGACCAAGTTTTTTTTGTTCAATACCGAGAGCGATCCCCAAGAGTTGAGTGTAGTAGAAAACTGAAACAGACAACTTGCCACCGACTGTTGCCGCTGCTGCTTCTTGCTTGTCATCATACATTGCGTGACAATAAGGGCAAGTATCCACAAAACCATCTGCTCCATAAGCTTGCAGGGCTTTGAGCTTTGAACCAGCTAAGCTCAAGGCTGCTTCTTCATGGGAATACATTAAGGCAGCTCCACAGCAATCTAATTTCTCAGTATAATCCACTGTCTCGGCTCCAAGCGCCTTAACTAATGCGTCCAGCTTTTTAGGATTCTCTGGATTGTCGACTCTTCCGATTTCGCTGGGCCTGATTATTTGGCATCCCGGATGCACAGCAAACCTGAAGCCTTTGAGAGGTTTCATCACTGTGGACTTGACGGTTTCAATCTTGACCACATCATGGAGTAGGTCCACGACATGCCAAATCTTTTGATCTTGTGAGTATTCCAGCCCTTCTTCGGAAAGGAGTTTCCCAATCTGCTCGTATGTCTCTTCGTCATTATCAATGCGATGTTTTGTTTCAGTCAGCATAAAATGACATTCGTTGCAAGGCACTAGCAGTCCTTCAGTAGTAGTTTTACTTGACAGTGCCATGATTCTTGCAGATAGATACATAGAAGCCAAATTGTTGATGCTTCTCACAGGTCCACCGCAACAGGATACTCCCTTTAAATCGATTAATTCAACACCTAGACGAGGGAGAACCTGTCTCACTGACATTTCATAAGCGTATTGGGTTGCTGGAATCTTACATCCCCAATAAACTGCAATCTTCAGTTCTTCATCCTCCAAGAATCTTCATGAAAATCGCTTTAAATTTATCGTCTGCTTGCTGGATTTCTGGTAATCCAAGTTTCTCTCTGTTGAAGGACTGCATATCTTTTGAGGTGACTATTTGAGGTTGCTCTGCCATGCCTGTTTCCAGGATTTGCGCCACAACTTTCATGTATTTCTCTGGTATTTTTGCCTCTTGTTCCACTGCCAGGTTTCTCAAAGCCATTATGGTGTTGTAGGGTGATGCTTTCTGCGGGCATCTTTCACGACATTTTAAGCAAGAGGTGCATGTCCATATTATGTCAGATGAGACAAGTTCTTCTATGAATCCTGCGTTAACGAGTATAGTGATTTCATGAGGTTTAAGCTCTAACAACTTCAGTGAAGTACACCCGCTCGTGCAGCGCATACATTGGTAGCATTCATCAGGGTGAGTATTCCACAACTGGTTTCTAATCTTCTTTTGTAGTTCTTCGTTTGATTTCGCCATGGTCATTAGATCGGTTAAGGTCATTTGCCTTTAACTCCTTGGACAGCAGCCTTAATTTGGCTGAGAATCTGCTCTTGTTTGTAATGTTGCAGATCGATAGCGCGTGTTGGACATGCGACTGTACATACACCGCACCCTTGACAAACTGCTTCAAGAACCTTGGCAACACTCTTTTCTTCACCATTTATGTTTTTAGTTTCCATCTCAATAGCTTGATAAGGACAAACCGATTCACAAATTCTACAACCACTGCAAAGAAGGTCATCAACAACAGTAATTAGGGGCTCAATTTCCACTTCGCCAGTTACCAGCAACTCAGCTGCTTTCATTGCTGCTCCACTTGCTTGTGAAACAGTGTCAGGAATATCTTTTGGGCTTTGACAGGAGCCAGCTATGAATATACCCTTGGTCGGAGTCTCAGAAGGCTTCAGCTTAGGGTGAGACTCCGAGAAGAAACCATCTGGACTTCGTGGGATACGTAAAACACTCTGCAATTCAGCGAAGTCCGGAGAGGGCACAAGACCCGAAGCAAGCACAATCAAATCAACATGTGCTTCGAGGAGCTTGTTTGTGTTTGACTCGAAAACGTCAAAGCGTAACGAATCATCTGCCAAGACACTTACTTCAGAAGGCAATCCTTTAACAAACTTGATGTCCATATGGCGAGCTCGATCGTAGAATTCCTCATACCCTTTTCCAAACGCTCTCATGTCATTATAACAAACATAAACATCAACATCATGACCCATCTTCTCTTTGAGAAGAATAGCTTGTTTCAGGGTTACCATACAACCAATGCGACAGCAATATTCACAGAATCTCTTGTCCCTACTTCCCACACATTGAATAAACGCTATGCTCTTAGGCTTCTTATTGGTCGCTGGGCATAGGATTTTTCCACCTGTTGGTCCAGCAGCGTTAGAGAGTCTTTCGAACTGCAGATTACTTATGACGTTTTTGTGGCGTCCATATCCTAATTCGGGTGTGAGAGATGTGTCAAATACTTCACTTCCAATTGCCACAATTATGCCTCCCACTTCAAGTGTAATGTGTGCCTCTTTTTGCTGATGGTCAATTATGTCAGGTATCTCACATGCTTTTTCACACTCTAAACATTCCGAGCATCCCCCACATGCAAGGCACCTATCTGCCTCTTCTCGTGCCATTTCCTCAGTTAATCCCAGCTCCACTTCTTCATCACCAGTTCTTTTTTCAGGAGGAAGCAAAGGCATCGGACGTCTAGATTGTTTCATTATACCTAGTTTAGGAACTTCCTCAACTATCGAAACTTTCTCTTCTCTCCCAACCCACAAATCTTTACCGCGTAAATACCGGTCAATTGAAACAGCTGCCCTTTTGCCTTGAGAAATAGCATCGATAACTGCAGCTTCTCCTAAAACTGCGTCTCCTCCAGCGAAAATTCCTGGCAGACTTGTCTGTAAAGTAACTGCATCAACATCAATAGTCTCGTTCCTTGAGAGTCTTAGGTTCTTTGGTAGAGAAATAGTATCTAGTGACTGTCCAATCGCAACAATTATTGTATCCGCTTCAACTGTGAATTCTGAACCTTCGATAGGGATAGGACGCCTACGCCCGGACTTATCAGGTTCTCCAAGCTCCATTTTTACACATTCTAAAGAGACAACATGACCATCTCTTCCTAGAATTTTCTTTGGTGACACCAGGAGGTGAAGTTTGACACCTTCCTTCTCTGCTTCCTTCACCTCAGAAGGGTAAGCTGGAATCTCTTCTGTAGATCTTCGGTACAAAATTGAAACTTTGCTTGCAGAATGTCGCAAAGCTTCTCTAGCTGCGTCAAACGCAACATTACCACCACCGATTATAACAACATTCTGTCCAATACTGCTTTGTTTGCTGAAGTTGACCCGTTTTAAGAATTCTAAAGCAGGTACAACTCCTTTTAGTTCTTCACCCTTGATTCCAAGTTTTCGGCATTTTTGAACACCAACTGCAATGAAAATTGATGCGTACTCTTGCCGCAGAAGCTCTTCTATGGTCAGATCCCTGCCAATTGTAACATTAGTCCGTATTTCAACACCTGTACTCGTGATTGTGTCAATTTCCTGGTGCAATACATTTTTTGGTAATCGATATTTCGGTATGCCTACTCGCAGCATTCCCCCAGGTTCTGGTAATGACTCGAAAACTATCGTATGATAACCCATTTTAGTCAATTCATAGGCAGCTGTGAGTCCTGCTGGTCCCGAGCCTATTACTGCTACTTTCTCCGAATATTGGGTCGGTATTGGTTTGGTTTCCTCTTTTTTCTGACTTAGAACGTAGTCGGATACAAACCTTTTTATAGCATTTATCGCTATCGGCTCATCAACTTTTCCGCGTTCACACTCTTTTTCGCACGGACGAAAACAAACTCGCCCACAGACTGAAGGAAAAGGTATGAATCTTCTGATTAATTCATAGGCTTCATTATATTTCCCTTGACTGACAAGAGTAACATATCCTTGAACATTTATCCCTGCAGGACATGCCACTCTACAAGCTGGAGTGCCCTTTTTGTCGATTGTGAAAACATTAGGAACAGCCTGTGGAAATGGTCTATATATCGCCTTTCTAGTCCTCATCCCCAGGTCAAACTCACTGGGCATCGAAACAGGACACGCTTTTTCGCATTCTCCACAACCAGTACACTGCTCTTGGTCTACATATCCCGGTTTTTTTCGGATTCCAACATCAAAATTCCCAACAAACCCCGAAACAGTTTCAACCTCGGAATTGGTAAGAAGCTCAATATTCGGATGTCTACTGACTTCAGCCATCTTCGGGGTTAAGATACACGCACTGCAGTCAAGAGTTGGGAAAGTTTTATCGAGTTGAGCCATTCTACCGCCTATGCTAGGAGATTTCTCCACTAAATGCACCTTGAAACCAGAGTTGGCTAAGTCCAAGGCAGATTGAATCCCAGCAATTCCTCCACCAATAACAAGAACGCTCTTCCTAGCTTTGATTTTACTCCTTTCTAAGGGTTCTAGACGAGTTGCACGAGCAACTGCCATTGCAATGAGAATCTTGGCTTTCTCCGTAGCCTTTTCAGGTTCCTCATTGTGGACCCAAGAATCTTGTTCACGAATATTGATCATCTCAAGCAGATATGGATTTAACCCAGCTGCGCTGATTGCATTACGAAAAGTTTCTTCATGCATTCTTGGGGAACAAGAAGCCACCACTATTCCATCGAGACCAAGTTTCTCAATGTCTTCCTGAATCTTTTTCTGCCCCGCGTCTGAACAGAGATAAGTACTATGTCTTGCGATCTTGACATTGGGAAGTCTAGTAACAGCCTTTACAACATCTTCTACGTCAACTATACCTGCGATATTCAATCCGCAGTGACAGACATAGACTCCAATTTTAGCTAGTATTTGAGCACCTTTCTGAGTAGGTAGATGTTTCATGGCTTGATCACCTTTCGATTAATTATCGAGTTTGCTAAGGAATACTTGTAGAAAGTGCCTATTGGATCCTTAATCTGATCCATTAACTTCTCTACCTTAAAATCTCCTTTTTTCTCCTCATCAAATCCAAGAATGGAAGCTAAGGCACTCAACATCGCAGCCCCCTGTTCGCGTTCATTGGGACAAGGACCACCACAGCCAGTACAAGGATAGTCAACTTGTAGACACATAGCACCACAACCAGCTCTAGTAGCAGGACCTACACAGATTATCCCTTGTTCAAGTAGACATATGTCTGGTTCAGGTTCTTTCTCATAAACGCGATAAATTCTAGAAATCTTTTTCTCTTCTTTCTTTCGTGGACACTCTTCGCAAACTGAATTGATGGGTGCCAACACTGAACCTTTAGGAGGCAACTTCCCATTTAAAATTACTTCAAGGGCTTTGTTTATTAAAACAACTGGTGGAGGACATCCCGGGAGATAATAGTCCACATCGACAGTTTGATCAAGTGTTTTTACAGTGTCATAGAACTCAGGATTACTTAGCCTGCCTCCCTCCACTTCAATAAGATTAACGGGTTCTACTCTCTCTGGATTTTTAGTTGAGGGAGTTTCATGATAAATCCTTTGAAATACCTCTTTGCGATCGTGTAAGTTACCTAATCCTATAACACACCCTTCATGAGCACATGAACCAAAAGCCACAAGGGTCTTCGTCTTCTGTCTAATCAGCTTAGCCATATGTTCATTTTCGGAGTTGCGTATAGCGCCGTTGAAGAAGCAGACGTCTATGTGTTTGTCGGGCATGGCTTCCACATCTTTGTATTTTATGTCCATAGCTACAGGCCAAAACAATATGTCTGCGTTTGCTACAACGTCCAGTATTTTCTCGTTTATGTCTAAAACAGCGATTTCGCAGCCACCACAACTAGCAGCCCAATAGAATGCTAGTTTTAACTTACTCAGCTTTATTTCCTCCCTTCTTGGTGGGGATAGGGCCAAGTTTCTGGAGTTTTGTTGTCATGTCACCTATTACCTTAGCGAACTTTTCACCTTCTGAGGCTGAAATCCACTCCAGTCTTAGGCGTTCAGGTTCTATACCAAGTTGAGAAAGGACTTTTTTTAAGAGGATAACCCTTTTCTGAGCCATGAAGTTGCCTGATAGATAGTGACAGTCAGAAGGCAGGTGACAACCTGCAATAAGGACTCCATCTACGCCGTTACTAAATGCTTCAAGGATGAAAATCGGGTCAACTCTACCCGTGCACATAACTCTTATTATTCTTATATTGGATGGATACTGGATTCTACTTGTCCCCGCTAAATCTGCTCCTGCGTAAGCACACCAGTTACATAAAAAACCAACTATTGTAGGTTCATATTCAGTCATATCCTCATCGTACCCTTTTTCGTATTCAAGCATGTAGAGATTTACAACTCCTGTGACCACTAAATAAACCTTAACTTACATCGGCATTTCATAGTGAAAGATATGATTTGAAGGATTCCAGATTTAGGAATAGAAACGCAGGTATAGATTGTGGCCAGTCTGCGTGAAAAAAATGTGAGTAATGAATCCAATCTTGATATTAATGTACATGGTGGCTTATGAGTGAAAGCTTAATTGTAAGTCAGGCAAATTCAATCAATTATAAACCCTGAAAAAGGTGACCCTGAAGTGATTGCTATCAATAAGCCCTTATTAGATGAAGCAGAAGTCCAAGCAGTTAGTAAGGTGTTAAGAAGTTGCATCCTGACTGGTCGGACTGGGAGGAGCGATTCTGAAGTTGGACGATTTGAAAAAGGATTTTCAGAATTCGTTAAGGCCAAGTATGCTTTTGCGGTGAACAGTGGGACATCTGCGTTATACTTGTCTCTGCTAGCAGCAGATGTTGGACATGGAAGCGAAGTAATTGTACCCAGTTTCACTTTCGTGGCAACTGCTGAATCAGTTTTGATGTTAGGAGCAAAACCAGTTTTTGCAGACATTGACCCTAGAACCTATAACATTGACCCTCTGCTGATTGAAAAAGCGATAACGAGCAAAACTAAGGCTATCGTTCCCGTCGACCTTTTTGGGTTACCAGCTGATATGGAGCTAATAAAAAATATTGCAGCTAACCACAACCTAATAGTCGTTGAGGACGCCGCTCAAGCTCACGGTGCTGAATATAAGGGAATGTCACCGGGAAGTTTTTCAGATTTGGCCTGCTGGAGTTTCTACGCAAGCAAGAACATGACAACAGGAGAAGGTGGGATGATAACTACTAATGAGGATAAATACAGAGATACCCTCCCCTACATGAGATCACATGGTGAAAAAGAAGATTATATATCTAGCATGATAGGAGGGAATTTTCGTATGCCTGAAATGGAAGCTGCTATTGGAAACGTGCAACTTTCGAAGCTACCTGATTTTCTGGCAGCGAGAAGGGAAAATGCTGAAAGACTTATAGAGAGACTTAACCCCATCGATGAACTCCAATTACCGATCGTGCCAAAGGGTTACAAACCTAGTTGGTATCTCTTCACTGTTAAACTTAAGAATGCTAATGAGAAGAGACGAGATCAGATCGTGAATGAGTTACGGAAACTTGGTATTGGAGCGTCAGTATACTACCGTTGCCCCATACATTTGATGCCTCTCTATCGCAGGTTCGCAAAGAGTCATCTGCCTGCGACCGAGGAAGTAGCAAAACTCGTGTTTTCACTTCCAGTTCACCCTGGCGTTACACCCGATGAATTAGAGCACATTATTGACGCGACCAAGAAATTACTAAACTGATGTGATACCCTGAGACAGGTGTTGCACGCGCGCCATTACATATCTTAGATAACGCGCGAAGAGTCTTGTACTGGAATCTATATGCGTACAAAATGTTGTACGGACAATTATTGTCTAATTGTGCGCATTAAAGAAGGAGTTTTTTCAATTTATGGGTATGTAACTACGTTTTCAAGTCAGCAAAGTTTTTCAGGTAAGGGATCTCCTATTCTACAAGGGGATGATGACGCCGTCCCAGACCGACACTTATGAATGAGGACCTCATGACGGGCAGACCCCAACTGACTTATGATTAAGGACAATGGATCCTGGCAGGAACCTTCCCAAATGAATGTTTTCTACGGGGACTTCAGAAAATTCTGTGATCTAAATAATTCCTGCGCGCTCTCACAAATTATCTGCTCATGTCAAGGAGAATCATGAATCTGTAAACATGTTAACGTTGTTTTGCTGCGTCAAGCAGCTTATATAGACAATACCTGAACATCTAGCGTAGGAGTATGCGATGGTAACTCTGAGAACTCTCGCTCCATCTTTGACGAGGATAACAATAGCGGCATCAGTAGGTGCTGCTCTCCATATAGGCCAGGGAAACGCTGAAATTGTTGACCAAAAGGCAGTTGATTTCTCAAGGGCTGTCTTCTCACAAATGGAGATTGACGGAGAAGTGATTTCCTGCGAAGGTCCAAAGGACAATGCACCAGCCTTCAATCGAAGAGAGAAAGTAGGCATAGGACATGGTCCCCAGCTTGACTTTGTTATAGATCCTGTCGATGGCACGACTGCTACATCCAAGGGAAAAAAAGATGCAATCTCTGCTTTAGCATGTGCTCCAAGGGGACGTCTACAGGTGCTCCCCGATGATGGGTATTATTTTAAATGCGCCACTGATTACCATTCAAAGGACAAGATTTCCCTAGACATGTCCATTGAAGAAATCGTGAAAACGACAGCTGAAGAGAAGAGAATGCAACTCGAGAACTTCACTGTGATTATGCTTGAACGAGATCGGCATCTGAATATTCTGAAAACGTTAAGGAAACTGGGAGTAAGAATCGTCCTGATTCAAGATGGAGATATTGCAGCTTCTGTTGCAACATGCATTCCAGAGACTGGTGTAGACTTGCTTCTGGGAGCAGGAGCTGGTCCGGAAGCTACAATTGGCGCTACGGCTGTTAAATGCCTTGGGGGAACTATGCTGGTGAAGGTTTGGAAAGAAAAAAAAGATGATCCAAAACGGCTAGAAAGACTAGTAGACGAGAAAGTTGACGTTGATAAAACATACTGCGAAAAGGAGTTAGCTAGAGGAAATGAATTAGTGTTCGCGGCATCAGGCATCACTAAGGGTGAACTCTTAGATGGAGTTCGTTTTACACCTTATGGTGCAGTTGTGAATTCAATCAGTACTAGACTGCCAAGCGCAACTTTTGAAACATCTACAACACTACTTCGATTCAAGAAACATCCAATATACGAGCTACTAATATAAAATAGACATTAAACCTCGAAGAAAGCACAGCTGAGAGAAACTCAGCTCACACATTTTATCAAGAATCAAGTAGACCCTAATATGAGGATTAGCTCCATGGCACTGAATAAAGAAATACAGTGGCTCGTTGGAGCATTTAGAATTGTGCAAGTTTTGTGGGTTGATGACCTCTGACTGATTCGTAAATATCTTTCGTTGTATAACCAAATGGGCTTAGAATGTTTGAAGCTGCCGAATATAAGAGAAGAAGATATTTTCCAATGTCCGCGTTTGTTTCATCATTAATTAATTCTTCTGCTTTCACTCTTCGATTATATTTTTTGTTTTCTGCACTTGTAAATAGAAATCTAACACTCTTCCCTGCAGGGACTTCAACGCCTTTTCTCCGAAGTTGTTCAGCAACAGCTAGGTTGATCTCTTCACATTGAAGCGTTGTGGGCTGAAAACACTTCATAACCGCAATTCGTAGCTATCTGTTTCATGAAGATACCTGAGTCTACCTGCTTTAACCGATTCTGACAATCCACTTTCCACTTCATCTCTAGTGAAACGCTTCAGACTATTCGAGGTCGTAGAAATCAACCAGCTTCGAGGATAAGTAAAACCAGGTTTTACATTTACCATAATCTCCCTGACAACTTCTCCATTTCTCATTGAATGTGAACTATGCAAAGGTGAAAATATCGTAGGATGCTTTTTGTTGATGGGAGAAGAAGGTATCTTTAACATTCTCTCTATGGTTTCTGCTAGGATAGTCTTCGACTTGAGATTGCCATGGCAGGTCAATACTCGCTTTGGCTCTGATTCCTCGACATACCTGAGTAGACGATAAAAATCTGAGTGGTCACTCAAGCTGAAGGCTTTTCGACTACCCGAAAATCTGGAACCCCAACCTGAAACATATGCAATATCAAAGGAAGCATTGCGTCGAAGATCAGTGTTTTTTGGAGCCACGAAGGCGTATTCACCTCCATTCATGAGCTCCGATGCTTCCTCAGAATTTGCATCCACGAAGTTTAGTTTATGACCGAATTTTGCATAAATCTGACTATATCCTGAAACTCTTGGGTGTGTTACTACTGGAAACTCAGTAAATTTATTAAGAAGTGAAATTAGCTCCTGAGCGTTTCCTAAGGCGTCGGTTTGAAAAGCAGGTATCCTTTTTTTCCTTATGATGAATCTAGTCCAGTCACTGATTCTTTCATACATATATTCCCTGGAGGGGAAGTAACACGGTGTACCAAAGGTTGATTCAATAATTAATAAATCGCAGGGGACAACTTCTGCCTTTTTAGTAACTAAAGTATCTCGGAAGTTTATATCCCCCGTGTAAACCATTGTTCCCAAGGGAGTTGATATTTCGTATTGAGCTGACCCTAGAACATGGCCTGAATTATGGGCTTTAATTTCGACTCCGTTAAAATTAGTAGATTTCTGGAAGTCTATGAAATGGTTTCTGCTCGAAGTTTTGGAGTAAACTTGAGCCAGTTCGTATGTAGCATTGGTAGAATAAGTTTCAGGAGCTGATTTGAAACCTTTGCAGTGATCCCCGTGAGCATGAGTGATGAATACCGGCTGGTTACTCTTCCTAATTGGATCAAGTAGCACTTTGGTTTCTTCGTAGGCAAATTCAATACCATTGCCACGGGTTACTGTAAAAGCCATGAACGCTTTTTCTGCATGAAAGTTTCTAATTAGTCTTTTAGTCACATAAAGTTAAATATGAGAAAGGAAGGTTCGAAAAGAGATTTGTTTTCAGAGGAAAGTCTTACAGAGCTAGGTTTTTACCTACATTTTTAGTTTTTGCCTTTTTATATATTAGCATAGCAGTCGATATATCTTCAATTGATAAACCGAGGTTCATAGACATTGTGCGTTCTTCGTAAGATTCGCGACCTGGTTTCTTCCCAATAACTAACTCGCCAAGATCAGCGTAGATCTGCGGGATTTTGTTGAAATATCCCTGTTTTCTGTAATACAATAATTGCTCTCTATCATCGGTGCAGAACTTGTCAACTGTCTGCATTGCTTCAGACTTCCAGTAAGAGTCGAAGTCCAATGGGCATGCAAACGAGCCGTATCCGAGCCATGATGACTCAATTGTCGGTTTTGGCTGTTTCAAAATAGGTCCTGCAGTAATTATTATGTCAGAGTTTTCAACTGCTTCTCTGGGTGACTTCACAGGTACAACTTGTATTCCATGTTTAGTAGTCATCTCATTGACAAATGAATGCAAGTTGCGATTGCTTATGTCATAAGCTTTGACAGTTTTCAACTGCTTAAATACAACTTTCAAAGCTTCGAGATTGCTGCGACCTTGTACTCCACATCCAAGGATACCCAGTACTTTTGAGTCTTTTCTTGCTAGGTGTTTGGCAGCAATTGCAGTAGCTGCACCAGTTCGCTTTGCTGTTATCCAAGTACAATCCATAACAGAGATTGGTAAGCCTGTTTCAAAATTATTTAGGATGAGGATGCCCGAAATGTACGGTAGACCTTTCTCAAGGTTATTGGGAAAACCGCTTACCCACTTAATTCCAGCTGCTCTTAATTTGAATATGCAGGCGGGCATTGCATGGATGAAAGAGTCTGTTTGTGGGTGGATACCTGGTTTTGGCGGCATCTCAACTCTTCCTTCAGCTTTTTCGCGAAAAGCTTCTTCGACGACTTCAATTATTTCCTCCATCTTGATATTCAAGCTCTCTACGTCAGACTTTGACAGATATAGAATTTCTTTCGATGTTACCATGGAAGATCGTGTTATCTTTTGTGACAAAGAAACAAAAAAGATTTGCGACAGCTCTTTGGCAGATGACGGGGCACTATCTCATGGAGTTGAGGAAATCTTTGAATTCCGAAAGGCCTGCTTTGAGAGTTCTGGTTCCACATCCGTAGCCTATTCTTAAGTAACCTTCCATGCCAAAGCAGTAACCCGGAACTAAAAGGACGCCTTTCTCCTTCAGGAGTTGTAGACAGAGTTTCTTAGATGAAATATTCAGATTATATCGAAGGAACCCACTACTCCCCGCCTTTGGCGGAACCCATCGGATCCTTGGTTCATCGTCCACCCAGCGTGAAACTATTTCGTGATTAGCGCGAATTATTCTTAAGCTACGGTTAAAAATTCGGTCTGCGTGCTTGATAGCTAGAGTTGCCAATGCATCTGCAATCATGTTGTTACTAATTGTTGTGTAATCTCTGTGAAGCATACATTGTCGGATGATTCTCTGATTAGCAGTAATCCATCCCAAACGTAAACCACTTAATGAGAACGGTTTAGAAAAGGACCCAGTTGCAATAGCACTGTCGCTGATGTCTACAGCTGAAGGAACTGAATCGGATGGTGCAACCCAGAGACCTCTGTATGATTCATCACTAAGTAAATAGGCACCATTTCTTTCTGCTATTGCACAAATTTCGGTAAGAGAGTCAGATTTTATGAGGCTTCCTGTAGGATTGTGAGGGTTGTTGATTACAATCAGCTTGGTTCTCTTGTCAACCAGATTTTCCAGTTCTTTGATGTTTGGTAACCATCCGTTACTCTCATGCAATGGGAGAAGTTTGACATTTGCACCAAATGATTTTGCCACACTTTGTAGTTGCTGGTAAGCTGGGAAGATGGATATCACAGTGTCACCTGGTTCAACTAGGCTGTAGAATACAAGGAAGTTAGCAGCAATAGCTCCTCCACTAATCAGAATGTTTTGTGGTTTCATATGTTCGTATAGATCTGCTAGTCCTTTACGAAGGGCTGGAGATCCTTCGATCTCTCCATACGTCAGCTTCATCTTTTTTATTGAATCGAAGAACCTGCCTTGTCCTACAAAATCCAGAAAATCCCCTAACGTGAAAGGATCAACACAGGTTTCAGCTAAATTCAATTTAGACTTCTTTTCGAATGTATTCATGAATTGCTCAACTAGAAAGGGATCAACTTTCATTGGGATCTATTTCCTCTGCTAACTATGAAAGACCTCTTTTTTACTTTTTATGCAAAAACGCGACCCAATGTTAACGAGCACACATTGTGATAGAATATAAGACAAAAAGACGAGAAATCATTACTGCTTAGAAGTTTGTCGTCATTGGCATTTGCCTCTGACATCCTTTCGGTTTGGGGGGTGGTTAAAGTTCGTTATGGATTTAGATATAAATGCTTTATGGAAGAATTTACCAGAACTTTATTCTGTTAATCATCAATTGATGATGTTGTTCCAATACAAACTCAATAATTATTCGCAGCTACTTGGTTACTCGCTATTCACATCTTTCGCTATTTGTTTCCATCCAGCAGCAGCAATGGTACCATCAATGTTTTCAACGAACTTTCGAGTTTCTCTGATCCCACAACGTAAACATTCCCTATCACAGTATACACGTTTCATTTTGGTTACCTTAGTTCCTATTAGTAGTCCAGGCTCTCTCCAAACTACGACGACTCGATCTCCAAAGTTTTTCCATTTATGTGCACCCAATTTGCATAGGAACGAAGACATTGTGCCATCTCTAGTTTGTGCATTACTCTCTGGTTGTATATCGTCTAACAGACGACAAAGAAATATGGTTGGGATACCAACCTAAAAACCCTTTTTTTCCTAATCCCAAGCCTTAGCGTTCTTCAATGCATCATAGATTCTCTTGATTTCAGATAATCTAGGACTCCAAGACGCGCGCCCATTAAACGCATGTGGGCTTGTGTTGTTATCTCTTTCATGGTCTTAATTTATTGAAATGACAAAAAATATCAAGCACCTAATGTTCTTTGTTTAATTTGAGAATAAATGATATGCGCGCGCGCGATAATGTCTTTAGATGACTTGAAACTGATTGTAGGTTTTTTTGGGTTGTTTTTTATGCTTATTGGAGTGGTTATTTTAGCTGGGAGTACTACTCACCTTATATTTGGAGACTTTGCTTCCAATGTGTCTGGGATTATTGTAGGGGCTTTCGTAGCTCTATTGGGTGCTACTTTGACCTTTGCTACCTTTGGGATTAAAGTCCTCGAAAAGGTTCTAGATTTCCTAAGTGACTTCTGGCATGGAATTCTAGAAACATTCATATGACGTTCTATCCACTCTCGACTTGATTGTTGCTCTATAGTATTGTTCTAGAATACGTCTTCATTGATGTCTGACCATTTTTCTATGCATGTGTAAGGAAACTTAGTCAAAGTCCAAAAGTTTTATGCGCGCGCGCAGATGTGTTCATCCTCCATGCGCTACGGGAATAATAATGAGCTTGTCATCATTTCGAACCTTTGTGTCTAGTCCGTTTAGAGCTCCAATCTCAGCCTTGTTCAATATTATGAGGACATTTGGTCTAGGATCGTTGAGTTCTGGATCAATTAGGAAACGGCCGAATTTGGAGGGAAGGGTGCTTACCAACTCAGTAATTATTTCGTGAACTTTCACAGGTTTGTTAAAATATAAGGCGACCTTTTTTTTCCCAGCAAGTTTCTTAAGCGTTCCCATAAACTCTATTTGGATTGAATGAGTCAACTTAAATACCTGGACGCAGCTAGGAATCGAAATTTCATAAGTGTCTTAAAATAATGTTGCTAAGCTTTTTCACCGGTGAAAAGCTCTACAATGTCTGATGCAATCTCCATCATGTCGTCAACATACTGGATTGTGTTTGGGATTTCAGAGTCGGGTGTTTGAGAGAGTTTCTGGATTGTCCGCTCAATCTCAATCAAGCATTTCAGTATGGGTTCATTGGAATCTTGTTCGTCGTTGTAGAAGACTTGATACACTATTGATTCAATAAAGGCAGGATCTCCGAGACTATAGTAGATTGCTGCTTGAGCTTTTCTCATTGATTCAAGGATTAAGCTGTGAGCGATTGATGGGGTCTTCTCAGCAGCCAGAAGTTCTGCTTTTGCTTCCCGTAGGTATCGAAGAGCCCATCCTTTCCTATATTCTCCAATATCAGCCAAGTGTGACTTACTCCTACTCTTCCATTTCCTCTTCGGTCTCTTCTTCGTCTTCCAATTCTTCCTCAGCATCGATACATCTTAATCGTGTAATGTAACCTGCAATCCTATTTCTGAGTTTGGATGATTGGACTTTCGCTACAGAGCCTATAGATTCCTTGTTGCTTTGGAAGTTTTTAGTGAACTTGTTGGGGTAGAGCCCTATTAATTCTCGGGCAACCTTCTTAACATATTCTGGTCTCACTTTGCCCAAATTTTCTTTTCACCATTTGAGTTAACTGAACATTCTACTTTGTTGCAGCGAATCTAAGTACTTATGGCTTCAATAAAAGCCATTTGGTTGTTAGCAGAGTTGTTGACAGGAAATTAAGCTCTCGACTTGATTAACTTCAGGAATTGTGATGAGAGAGTGGATGAGTAGATGCAAAATATTTTATGAAATATAATATTCGAAATCTTTAAACGAAGGCTATGTTCTCTGATGGAGAAGCATTGGAAGAAAGAGAAGATTATGTTAGTAGACACGCATGCGCATCTCCAGTGGTCGAGTTTCAAACATGACAGAGAGAAGGTTCTGAATCGCGCAAGAAGAGCTGGAGTAAAGTCTATTGTGAATATTGGCTTCAATATTGAAGCAAGTAAGCAAGGTATCGAACTGGCTGAAAAGCACGAAGGATTGTATGCAGCAGTGGGTGTTCATCCACATAACGCAAAAGATCTAGATAATTATGTCCTCAGTGAACTGAGGAAGCTGAGTAAAAACCGGAAAGTTGTTGCGATTGGAGAAATTGGACTTGACTATTACAGGAATCTATCACCAAGAGAAGTACAAAAATGGGCTTTCGAAGCCCAGATAAAGATGGCAAAAGAATTAGGGTTGCCAATCATAGTTCACGATAGAGATGCTCATTCTGACATTGTTGATATGCTTTCGAAACATAGTAAAATGAGAGGAATAATGCATTGTTTTTCAGGAAGCAGAGATATGGCTGAGAGATGCATTGAAATGGGATTGTATATATCCTTCGCTGGACCTGTTACTTTTAATAAATCTCATAAACTGCGCGAAATTGCAGCCACTATTGATCTAGACAAAATTTTATTAGAAACTGATTGTCCATGGCTTTCTCCTCAGGAAGTGAGGGGTAAACGAAATGAACCAGCTAACTTGGTTTTCATAGCTAGAAAAATCGCTGATCTAAGGAGAATGACCTTAGCTGCTTTCTCAGAAGCAACCACAAGAAACGCTGCTAGTATATTTGCAATATCTGAAAAAAGTCCACGATAAACATTAATTTTTGCCAGATGCAAAATATGCAGATATGAACCAAATGCAATTATTTGATACTAGGCTAAGTTAATGAGCCTCTTCAATTTTAGTCCTTAATCACTTCTTTGGTATTAATTATGGGATTAACGATTTTGAGTGTAGTTGCTAGCATTCACCAAACTCAGTTTTATTAAGAAAACCTTAAGTACTGGCTTAAACAGAAAAAGAAGCTTAGGAGATGGTTAAATGGTTGATTTAGAGTTGTCTATCGCACCTATGCACAGAATAATTAAGAAAGCTAAAGCTGATAGAGTCAGTGAGAGCGGAGCTAAAGCTTTAGCTGTGGCTCTAGAGGACATTGGACTTAGGATTTCTAGAGAAGCTATCGAGTATGCTATGCATGCTGGACGCAAAACAGTAAAAGCTGAAGATATTGAGATTGCAACGCGGAAAGTCTTAGGAAAATAGTCGTTCTATCCTCTTTTTTATCATTGGGGCTTCCTTAGTTCAGCAGCTGATAGCATTACCCCAACTCAACATACTGGTTCTTAGTCAGCAACTCAACCTTTGTATTTGAGTGTTTTTCAACTTCACTTCTGAATTCTTCAGGGTTTGTATCCCATCTGTGCATTGGTATAACAACCTTCGGTTTTATTGCTAGTGTAGCTTCAGCTGCTTCTGCATTATCCATTGTATATGTCCCTCCACTCGGCAGTAAAGCGAGATCCACGGGACCGAGTTCCTTCATCTCTGGGATGAAGTCTGTATCGCCTGCATGGTAGATAATTTTGTCTTGGACAGTTATCAAGTATCCAACTCCAAGCCCCTTAGGATGGTATGGATTCCCAGGTGTCCTAAAGCGTTTATAGTTGTATGCATCAACTGCTTTAATCCTTATACTTTCAAAGATTGACTCTTCTCCCACTTTCAAAGCTTTGGTGTTTCCCTTGATCTTTTTCAGACAATTTTCAGGCGCAATTATCAGGGTCTCGTCTTTTGAAGCATTGTCGATTTTCGATATATCGCAATGGTCAAAATGCGAGTGCGTGACCAAGATCAAGTCCCCCTTCTCAAGTATTTCACTACCTTTCTCCAAGTCAATGTATACAATCTTGTCTTCAACTTTAATCTGGAAGCTCGCGTGAGAAAGCCATTTTATCCTAATACCCATTTCAATATTACCTCTCATAGCTAATTCTTGACGACTAAAAACTATTTTTAAATTACTTATTTATGTGTATATTGATTTGATGTGTGCCTTTAAAGATTAACTCAAGTCTAGTGGAATTAGAACTCCGGGATTTTGTGCAAGAGCATACCTTCGATTGTTACAGGTTTCATTTGCAGGGCTAAGTTATGGGCTGCTGTTAGTTTTGATGCTCGTTGGGCATGTATTTTGAATAATACGTCGTCTTTTTTGACTTTGTTTCCTCTCTTCCACTTCAATGCAAGACCTGCGCCTTTTTCTCTAGGTGCTCCAGCTGCCCGGGCAATAGCAGTTATGGCATTGTTATCGACTTTTGTAACAAATCCATCGCAAGCTGCCCTGACTGCGATTGCATGTTGGCCAATATTAATCTCATCTGGATTAATATTTGGATTTCCTCCTTGAGCCTCAATAATTTCTTGCATTTTCTTCATAGCCTTCCCTGAAGCTAGGATTTCTTTTGCCATTTCCTTACCTAATCCCGGTTGGGCCACAAATCCCATCTCTAAAAGAATTCCTGCCAAGGCAGTTGATTTTTCAACCAAGCTTGCTGGACCTTGTCCTTGTAATGCGAGCAGGGCTTCTCTTGCTTCTAAGGCTGGACCAATTGCGTGGCCTACGGGTTGTCCGCCATATGTGATGCCACACTGTAAATGGATTTTGAAGCGTTCACCAAGTTCTACAAAACTCCTGGCTACTTTTTGAGCCTCTTCTACCTGTGTAACCTTGGCTCCTTCACCAACAGGTATATCGATAACTACATGGTCTGCTCCGACTGAGAGTTTTTTAGATAGTATACTGGCTAGCATTTGTCCAAACGGATCAATTTCTAAAGGATGCTCAACACGTATCAACAAATCATCTGCAGGAGCGATTCCAAGCTTTCCTCCCCAAACGATTGCTCCTGATGTTTTTAATGCGACTCTTTTCAACTCTTCTGAGTCGAACTCAACGTTTGCCAGCACTTCCATTGTGTCCGCTGTTCCTGAGGCACTAGTTATAGCTCGACTGCTAGTTTTTGGTATTAATAACCCAGCTGCTGCGACAATTGGCACGATTAGTAAACTAACCTTGTTGCCGGGAACACCCCCAATACTGTGCTTGTCGAAGCATGGGCGTTCAAAGTCAATCACCGTTCCAGTCTCGACCATTGCTTTCGTTAGATTTTCAATTTGATCCATTGTTAAACCATGAAATTCCTCTGCGAGGAGAAAAGCAGCGATCTGAACTTCGGATAGCCTGCGATCAACAAGATCCTTCATGATAACAGAATACTCTTTTCTGGAGAGCGGATGCCCCTTAATCTGTTTCTGAATATACTTGACGGACTCTGGAGGTTTAGTCAAGGAAACACTGACTTTGCCACCTTCTTTCACTTTTAGAACTCCCTGCAATTCCTCGAAGATTCCAACTTCTCCTGGTTTCAGGTAAGATTCTGTAGTGTCTAGAAAAGCAGTTGCTTTTTGCGTTCGTGTAGAGATTCTCACCCAATCGTGTGCAAGAGCTCCTAATTCTTGTGCGTCTCTTGTGTGAATAAGTATCATCCGTCTACCTATCTGAAGATCAATCATTCTAGCTCTGAGTTCCAAAATCTGAACGCCACAAAAACTATTCATGGATGTTGACAGATAAGCTTATGTGCTCTACAAAAGCCACCCACACACAGTTAGAAACTTGATTTTTTCTATTGCCTGGCATGCATAAAGTCGTTGTGAGGTCGAGGAGCTCTCCCATAATCACAAGATTTTTACATAATCAAGAGAGGATTGAAGATAGTTGGTTGATATGAGATCTGTGGATTCGAAAATTGGAAATGTAGTTTTCTCAAGATTTTACGAGAATGAAGAACTTCTTGATAGTATAACTAAAGTAGCTTCGCAAAAAAACATCAATTCCGGTTTCTTCTTCTTGATTGGCACCCTCAAGAGTGCGATTTTAGGATTCTACAAAGATGGGAAATACATACCAACCGAGATCAATGGACCACTAGAAATTGCTTCTTGTATGGGTAACATCTCTTTCAAGGAAAACGGTGAGTTGGTGGTGCATGGACATATTGTGGTTAGCGATAGTCAATGTCGAGCTTTTGGAGGACATGTTTTGCAAGGATGTCTAGTTGATGCCACTGTTGAACTTGTGTTGGTCAAGGCTGAAAGAGGAAGACTTAGAAGACAATTGGATACGGAAAAAAACCTACATCTTTTGATGTTTGATAAATAATCATACAGCAAGAAGGTAACGGAATAATAAGTTCAAGTCCCAAGATCCCTACAAATGAGGATGAGGGTCTCAATGATGCTGTGAGCTGAAACTTCGTGTTCCTTAGTTTTTTGTATGAATAATAGATGGCTTCCGCAACCGTTGGTGCAATCGGAGGCTCCAAATTTCGGAACAGGGATCTCTGCTTTCATGTTGTTTCTTATGGATTGGTTTATTTTGCATTCTAATTTTATATTTTGGGGAATAATGATGATCTCTTTGATTTGGGCTGCTTTATTTGCTAACAAGTAGTCGATGTGCCAGTGTTTTGTTTTCGTGCGTTTAAGGTGTCGCCCAAGTCTTTCGGGTAAACTTGTTGCGTCTTCGCCAAGGGCTGAACCTGTATATGTGTAATATCCTCGTGAGAGAAGTTTTTACCAAGTTTTCCAACTTTAATTTCCACGTTTCTTGACACGAAGATTATGAGAATATAAGTTCTTTTCTTTGATGCTGATATAAAATCACGCTGGTTCTTCCTTAGAGTATGCGTCTTGATCTTACACTCGATTAATGAAATTTTCGAGTTTCCTCTGGACAATTTTCTGTTTCTCAGCATTTAGTTTGTTTCGTAGGGTGGTTCATTGCTGAGCGTGTGTTTCTAATGAATCTTTCCACATGAATATTGCACATGTAAGGCATCAATAGTAATCGTAGTTAGATGTAAGTACGGATGGTCGGGGTAAACGTTAAAAACATCTTGGTGGCAAATGATAGAAGTTATTGGTGACGGTTAATGACTGTTGAAAAGGAGGACCCAATTAAGATTCATAAGCAAGGCAATATGCGTTATGATACAGGAAATTACAAGGAAGCTGGAGAGAAGTTTCTCATAGCTTCGAAGCTTTACGAGAAGAAAGGCAATTACTTCGATGCTTCGAACATGATGTTTAAGGCTGGTGAATGTAGTTTTCTAATGGAAGATTATAAAACAGCTATTGACCTTTTCAAGAACTCTTCTGAAGTTGCATTCTCGAAAGGCTTCGATCGCTTTGGTGTAAGTGCTTTGGAATATCTATTTGACTGCTATAAAGCGCTGAAAAAGGAGAAAAGCAACGATGCAAAGAAATTAAAGAAAAGAATAAAAGAAATCAAGAAGAAGCTTGCAGAACAATATTTCTAATGCGGGGTATTGCTTCAAAAAAAGAACGCTTTTACCTCTGCTCTATCCTATTTCGAATTGATGTTAATGGCAACCCCTCTTGCAGCCTTAGCTGAACTTTGTGAGAGATTGGAATCGACAAACGCCCGTAATTCTATGGTGAGTTGGGTAGCTTCCTTTATTCACCAACTTGAAGCTAAAGAAATTGGCGCATCAGTACTTATTTTGATGGGACGAGTCTTACCTGACTACGATCAGAGAGTACTGGAAGTAAGTTGGAGAACAATTAGTAGAATCATATTGAAGACAGCGAATAAGAATGCGCGATCTTTTACACAGGCTTTCAGCAAAACCGGTGACGTAGGGGAAGCCACAAAGATGGTTTTGCAGGATGGAAAAACTGGACATCAATCTACGCTTTTCAGGAAGAAATTAACAATTCTTGAAGCTTATCGAACCTTTGAGGAAATTTCAAACATAAAGGGAACTGGTTCAAGGTCTAAGAAGGAGCGATTGCTGGAAACGTTACTAGGTTCCGCAACTCCAGAGGAAGCCAAATACATAGTGAAGGCTTTGATGGGTGAAATGAGACTTGGGTTTCAAGAAGGGTTGATGGAGCAAGCAGTAGCTGAAGCTTTTTCGTTACCCCTGGAGCTAGTGCAAACAGCTAGTATGCTAACGGGTGACATCAGCGAAGTTGCAGTCATAGCTAAAAAGCAAGGAAAAAAAGGACTGAGCAAAATTAACTTAGCAATCTTCAGACCAATCAAGCCGATGATGGCACAAGTGGCTTCAAACATCGCTGAAGTTTTTCAGAAACATGGAGAGAAAGCAGCTTTTGAATACAAATTGGATGGTGCCCGGATCCAGATTCATAAATCTGGAAGCGAAGTCAAGATTTTCAGTAGACGTTTAACTAACGTAACAGACAGTTTACCTGAAGTAGTTGAACTTGTGCGCAGTCAAGTGGGGACAGCGACAGCAGTTCTAGAGGGTGAAGTGATCGCTGTCAATGAAAATGGAACACCCATGCTTTTCCAACATCTAATGAGACGTTTTAGAAGAACTAGGAGAATAAAGGAGACCGCGGAAAAAATACCTATTAAATTATATCTTTTTGATGTTATGTTCGTGAATGGTGAGAATCTCTTAACCAAGAGCTACAGCATTCGTCGAAAAAGACTAGCCAAGGTTGCTGGTGAAATATTGCTTACAAAACAAATTATAGCTGATAACGTGGAAACTGGAGAAAAATTCTTGAAGGAAGCTTCAGAGGCTGGTCATGAAGGTGTAATGGCTAAGAAGTTGGACAGCTATTACACACCTGGAATTAGAGGTAAGAAATGGCTTAAAGTCAAAACCACTCTAGAACCTCTGGATTTGATAATAGTGGCAGCTGAATATGGCTATGGGCGAAGACATGGATGGCTATCAAACTACCTTCTCGCGGCTAGAGATGCAGAAACAGGAGAACTAGTACCTCTAGGTAAAACCTTCAAAGGGCTAACGGATGATGAAATAATAAAAATGACCAGGGAACTGAAACGTCTAACTTTAGGAAAGGAAGGACACAGAATCCTCGTAAAACCAAAAATCGTGGTGGAAGTTGCATATAATGAAATCCAGAGGAGCCCAAAATATAAAGGAGGAATGGCTCTAAGATTCGCACGGATAACAAGGATCCGACAAGACAAAGATCCTGAAGATGCGGACACCATAGAAAGGGTGACTAAAATCTACGAAAGGCAATTCGAGAAAAAAGCCAGATACAACGATTCTTGACTTTTTACTCATACTTTTTACTGTCGTTTTCTGAAGGTTTGTTCTCCGAATAGTTCGCCGACGTACTCGAATCCGTCTTGAATGAGTTTCTTGGCTTTCTCTGGTGAGTCAGCGAATTCACAGATGAATTTGTCATCTGGACTTTCTTGGTAGAGTTCATTTTCAATATCGATGTATATCTGTGTGTTGTTTAAGTTTCGATGTCCTAGTCTTCTTTGCACCAAGTGGATATTTCCTGTTTCGTGGTAGAGAGTAGTTGCATACCAGTGCCGAACTCCGTGGAATGTGACTTTGTTTATCTCTGGGTTGTTAAGTTTTTTTGCTAGCCTTTTCCGTGTATGTCCCCAGCAGGTTCTTCTAGTGTTGTATGATGTTTTGCCGAAGACTCGTTTATCCTTTTTCTTTAGTGCTGTTAATCTATTGATTAGATTTCGCGAGACTTTGATTGTTCGTGGTTTGCTATTCTTCTCTGGTTCTATTCTTAGAACACATCTTTCAGTGTCTATGTTATCCCATGTAAGAGCCTCGGCTTCTCCTGATCTTGCGCCTGTTTCCATTAATAGCTGAAAGAAGGTTGATGTTATTTTTCCTGCTCCTGCAATTATCTGTTCAAGGGCTGACTTAGTAGGTATGAAAGGGTGAGTTGATACAGCTCTGTATATTGGTTGTTCCCATTGTTTACCAATTAATTTAAGGAAGGCGTTATAGACATGACAGACACCAAGTTTTCGGCTGTCTTTCCATTTTTGTTTAGCTATTGTAGCTTTTACGGATTCTGGGTTGTATATGTTGGCTCCACGTCTATGGAGGATTTCCATCTCGTGAGTGTATCGTTTTATCGTTGACTCTTTGTATCCTTGCTTCAGTAGGTGATATTCAAACTCTGCTATTTTTCCTTCAATCTTCTGTGTAGTTACGTTTGTGGCTCCCGCAAGCCCATTTTTTCGGGTTTCCACTTTGGACAAGTTTTTCGCTTCCATTATCAAAGCGCATACTTGACGACCATCAGTATAGTTTTGTTGTATTGATAAGACTGACGATTCACTAAAACGGTAGTGACATTCTCGGCAAATGTATCGCTGGGTAAAGCCAGTTTTGGTTTCTCTGTTCCCATCTTTCCAAATTTTACTACTGTAACAACGAGGGCATTTTCTACTTGCTTTTTCACCTCCATATTCCTTGACTTCATTCATCAACTTAGCATTCTCTGTAATAGTTTAGAGAGCCAAAAAACACGGAACACCGCTACACGTCCAAATCAACACAGACGTGCGACCTCTGCCTTTCAGCGGAAGTCTGCTATGCGTGCACCCTCGCACGCCACCATTTGCGCACACGCGCAATAACACAGCATCCCTCGATGTCTCCATCAACACGACATCTTTTCCGAGAGATGCCAACACTCTCAAACACAATAGATCGGAACGAGTATAAAAGTTGTATCACCCGTGTAGTTATATAATTGCAAGGCTGTCCGCCTTGCACGACCACGCCCACCCACGACGACGTCGCCCTTCGGGCATTACGCCTCCTTTAGCTCCAATCTGCGGATGGTCGCGTCGTCAGCGTTTTGGGCAGAGCAAATGATTTTTTCCTTCGCCGACAGGTCATAACCTGTCGCCATACCCACGGTGCGTCATTGCGATTCCTCCCGTGGCTGGAAAAAACCAGCGTAACACGCTGGCGAAAAACGTCATTTACTCTTAGCCCACCACGACGAACGATAAGGAAGTTTGTATGGACGGACACACTGATTGAGGAAGCAAAAGAGCAATTACATAAGAACAACAACTAGAAACATTTTCGGCAACCTAGATCTAACTTGGAAAAAACAAAACTATAGGAAGGGATAACAAAACAAGCAAGCAACCATAAACTATTAGTATAAAAACCACCTCTTTTCTGCTCTCTGGCCATCTCTTCTTCAATAAAACTCTGATCGGTGCAACTATTGAATTAGAAAGTTGCTTTGGAAGGGGTAGCATGAATGATGTTGTGTGGCGATACCTTACGTAATCTGCGCCTTGATTTTTCAACATTTTATTTTCCTCCTGTAAGGCAACTCCAATTATTATCAATGCGGAGATCAGCCAAGGTAAACTTGGAGTCGAAACAATGCCCCCTCTTGGGGCGCCAGCTAAGGTCGCTGACAACAGTAATCCATAACTCCAGAGAAGATACCCAAAATATTGAGGATGTCTGGAAAATTTATACAGCCCAAAGTCAACAATTTCTAGGCCTTTAGACTTTCCGGAAAGCCATGTCATAACGCCTATAAGGAATACTAAAATCCCAAGAGCCATGAAAGCCAGAGGTATTAGATCGCCAATATTCATACGTAGTAAAGCAAAAGGCAACATCGAGACACCATAGGGTATGTAGATTATATTTCCAAGATTTAGAAACCAAGGTGCTATGTCTATCAATGGAAACCATAGCACTCTGAGTACTCCAATGCCAGAGAGGAAGAACATAGCGAAAGCAAAATACCCAAAAACTGGCAAGAATAGAGTTAAAGAGCCAAGAGCAGACAAGTACCCCCTTTCAGAGATGAACCCGACAAGTATCAGAATTATTACTACTGCAAAAGCAAAGTAGCCAATGGGTCTTAAGAACTCAACAGATTCATTCATCTTCTCAAGATCACACCATAGGTTTGGAAAGACATTTAGAAGGACTTTGTGGATTACCTCAGTAGTCTCCAATGTTATGAAAAGGAGACAGAAAGTAAATAGTGTTGAAAAACCAGTTATAAGAGAGAGTTCCAGAACCTTTCTCATTCCATTTAATCAATCCGGAATTCTCAGATATAAACCTGTATAATAGAACATATCATGTTCTCCTTCAGCGCGCCTATTATCAAGTATCGCGCGCATATGGATTCAATCCATATAAGCGGATAATATCTCATCTATTTTTTCTGTATTCACTTTCTCTCTAATACACCCCGACGAGATGTATTGGCTGACCTCCTTGATTTGAGTGTTGTCAAGATTCCAAAACCAGATATCCGTTCTCAATCCTATAACTTCAATAGGCACGAATCCAATAACTGTAAACTTCTCATTCTCGATAGTTTCTCCTGTGAGTGTGGTTTGGTGTTGTTTTCGGTTTGAATTATGCAAATACGTAATCAAGAAGCCTAAAATCCCTAAAGTTTCTTATGCTCGCTATGTAATGTGTTTTATAAATGCAACATTATCTTAATCTTGTTTTAGGCAGCCGAATGAGAAGGGACATGGGTCTAATTGTCACCCTTATTTCGTTGAGTGCGATAATGGCATGTTTTGTTGGCTATTCTTTCTTCTATGCAAGTGGATATGAAATTCTTATGATAACTGGTGAAAGCATGCGCCCTACCTTGAATAAAGGCGACTTGGTAATAGTAGAAACTGGTTATAGAGTTGGTCAAATCTATGCCCACTCTAGACTTGGGGACATCATTTGTTTCCACAACCCAGATGATCCAGACGAACTCATTACTCATCGTGCTGCTAAAACACGACACGAGAGCAATTTCAGTTTTATAATAACCAAAGGAGATAACAATGACATTTTAGACAGTTGGCATGTCAGTGATAATGAACTTGTCGGTAAGGTTGTAGCATTAAATTCGCCTTTTGCATGGATTTATGTCACTTCACTTATGTGGATAGCTGTTATTGTAGTTTTTGTCATTGTAAGCGTTGTAGTTTATGTAAGGATAGTTGCTGGTAGGAACAAGGAAAAAAAGGATAGCGCGCGCGCATTTTACAACATTTTTTTACAAAAATCCATACTTTTACATCATCTGCAGGTATGCGCGCATTTCTCCCAGTATTTTATTAACTTGAATTTAAATAACCTCAAAATGAATCCTTGATGGTCCTAAGTCTAAGAGATGCGAGAAGCAGCATATTCCTAACCCTTTGCATAATGGGGATTTTTGCGATTCTGAGTTCAACGATGTCAAAAAACCCTGTGTTGAAGCCCTTTGCAACCAGTCTTCAAACCCCTGAAGGTTTTTGGATGGGGTTCGTTGCCTCAGCCTCAACAATTCCTGGAATAATAGTAAGCCTACCTGCTGCTTCCATTTCAGACATTATCGGTAGACGAAAGGTTTTGCTAATATCTGCTGTAGTCTTTGCTTCTGCTCCCTTTTTTTATCTCCTCATATCAATGTGGTGGCAACTAATCATCGTTCGATTCTATCATGGTTTTGCTACAGCAATCTTTGTCCCAGTAACTGAAGCATCAATTGCTGAGCTATACCCAAGCAAATGCGGAGAACGGATATCTCTCTTCTCTTCAGCTACAGCTGTAGGAAGAGGTGTAGCACCTTTTTTGGGCGGTTACATGCTCTTCATAACAGACTATAGTTTCAACACGCTTTACTTAGCTGTTGGGATAGCAGGTGTCACTACTTTCTTGACGACTCTGCTATTTCTAGTGGAGAGGAAACGTATCCAAGCTCAATTTAACCGATCGGAGAAAACTGTCGATAGAATGCTCCACGGTTGGAAGACAATAGCAGGAAATCCAAGCATACTGGCAGCAAGTTTCATCCAAGCAATTCAATACTATGTTTTTGGTGCAGTGGAATTTTTCTTAGTGGGCTATCTAAATGATGTTGTCGAGTTGGATGCCTTCCAAATTGGCATTGTTATGGGAAGTCAGATTGTTGCTGTTATTCTTGCTAAACCAATTATGGGGCGACTATCAGATCAGGTTGGAAGGCGAACACCAATTATTGCTGGTTCAATTATAGGTGGGGTATTCTTGTTTGCAATACCTTTCACAACCCAGTTTACCTTTCTGCTTTTTCTATCCGTAGTATATGGACTGGGCTTTGCTATGGCAACTTCCTCGACCTCAGCCCTAGTCAGCGAACTCGCTCCTAAGAACCTCACGGGAACAGCTATGGGCTTTCTGTGCATGACAAGGGATGTCGGCCAGACGATAGGCCCTCTGATCATAGGAATGGTGGTTGCTACAAATTTCGGATACCAAGGCGCATTTCCTACACTAACTGTGTCGCTATTGATCTCTGCCCTGATATTTGCCATTCTCGCATTTGCGAAATCTAAGTGATGACCTGTTAGCTATTTGAAGTGATCTTGGTCGGTTGAATATCCGTTTCTAGATTACCGTAGATAAGTAACGGCTACCTATTCTGCTTAAAACTCCTGCAACTAAGATTCCTATGTGAGTACAAATCCTATCCATAGGTGAAGGTAGAAACTAGAATCGCTGCTTCAAAAAGTGTGGCTAATGCATACTTCAGAGAGCTCATAGACAACCAGGGACCCCCCATGTGATTCTAGAGGCATGTATTTCTAAACAAGATTTAGGTCGCAAGTCAACTAGGAGAATACTTTGATATTTGATTTTTCCCGCGTGAGCAGTTAATCCTTCTTTATCGTCTCTAAATATTCCTCTATTAATTTGGAGGGAGATTCTACGAACTTTTTATCTATACCATGTATAGATTTTTTTATTCTTTTTTCTTCAACAACAAGTGCATAAACAATAGTCACAAATGGAACTGGAATAATAGACACAATTCCATATGCCACTAGAAAATACAGTTGTACAAGCATATACAGAGCATATGATATAGGAAACCAGAACCAAAAGGATACGAGAGCTTCACCAACCAGTTCTAGAGTACTCAATTTAATTGTCGCTCCTCATTTATTATAGGATGGCTTAGATTAATCAATTGCATTCTCCCATTTAACATTTGACATTTTCATGAACCTAACACTTGATTTCCTCTTGCGCGGAAAGTTTTTTCAATTGTTACTATCTAAGATGCTTTGGGAACTATTTTGGATAGTGTCGAAGAGTTTAAGCGTTATCGTGAACGTCTAAACAATCGTATTGTTTCTGGAGGAAACCTTCGAATCAAGCAGTTCTTTGCTTTGGATAGTCGAGCATTTGAAAAGGGTGTCTTAGAAGCTAAGATAAAAGAATTGATGGGTCTAGTCGCTTCAACTGTTCTGCGTTGTAATGATTGCATCACATACCATGTTATTCGATGTGTTGAAGAAGGTGTTACTGATAAAGAGTTTTTTGAGGCGTTTAATGTAGCCTTGGTAGTTGGGGGATCTATAACAATTCCTCATGTGCGTCGAGCTGTAGATGTCCTAGATCAATGTAGAGAACAAATGAGAACCGAGTACGTTGAAAAACCTTAAGTAGAAATTTTCATATTTTCACGCATTAACTACCATTACGCAAGATTTATTAGATAGCTGACGTACGAACAAATCTCTACTTGCGATTGGAGGTAGTGTTTTTGAACAATGAAAAATTGAAACGCCGTGCATTTCGCCTACGTCGAAGCATTGACGCCACTCAAAATAGTGAGCAAAAAAAGCGCTTAATCAAAGATTATGTAAAGACCATCTGGAAAATCCAAAGTTAGCCCAGGAAAAATAAATCGTTTTAAAGATTTAACGAAGCTAAGCGAAGTTTATAAACCGTTATCCAGATATTCTCGAATATCAATATTTATTCATAGATCTCTTAGTTTCTTGACCCGTTTTACATCTAAATTACGGTACCTGACAAACTTTTGGCTTCTATTCAGGTTAAGTGGACAGTCGAACTCATTTCGAGATCAGTATTCTTGAACTATAGTACTCAAAATTGGTTGTGGCTATTTTACATCTGTAACATTTTTGTATCAAAGAACCTGTGTTAATAATAGTAAATCACATGCGATGGTTAAACGAAGTATGTGATATTATATACGCGCTAACATTTATTCTCTTTAAACCTGAATAATTATTATGCATTCACGAGGGTAAACATTACTTCCATAAAATGAGGATTGCCAAGTACCGAATAACATCTCGCTGTCGACTAAAGGTAAGGTTTAGGGAATTAAATTTCTGTAACATCTTTTATATCTAACAAGAGATTTCCAGTCATGTTCAGTTAAGACGCGCGTATCCCCGTTGTGTGAAGTGCAAAAACATGAACACAACTATTTTGAACTTGAGCGTCTCCAATTATGTTTCGAACTCTTTCTGCCAAACAAATAAAAACGATCTCCTTTTATGGAAAATCTGATTTTTCTATTAAAAGCCTAAAATAAACTAGATTTTTTAGAATTGTCTAACAACCTTGAATAATATGATGTTCTAAGAAAAGATGTCATATAATCCAGTTTGATAGACTAGTAATTATCCGCTGACCAAGATCCAAGTCAAAGGAATCTATGTGGTGGGAAGAGTATGTGTAGAAGCTTGATCTCTGGTTATGTTTTTGTATCCAGTAATTGCCATTTTATAATTTTAGTAGGTGATTCTCGTGATTGCGAAACCTCGAAACTGAATTAAGTCGCTTGAAAACGGTCACTCGATCTGCTTCTGCATGGACATATTTTATTTCGACGCAAAAAGGGTAGGTAAAATAGCTCGTTAATTAACAAACGATACATGGGCTATGGAAGGGTTGGTGATGCTGGTGACTACTATAACACTCTCTTAAAATCATACCACTAAATATCACAAATAGTAAAATCAACTGTTAATCTACCCTACTTCTCGATTTGAGATATCTCTTGTCATCGCAGCAGTTCCAGTTACATAACGTTTTGCAGTTGCAAAACGATCCCAGTCAAACCAGTTCATTAATTGCCACTGGTCAATTCCTTCTTCAGCGAGTTGAGTTGCCAAGCTGTGCCTAAACCAATGAGGATACACATTGGGGTTGATTGCCTTAATTATTTTATAGGCTTGTTGACGGCTCATTAGGCCTTCATTGTTATCCTCATACGTGTAAGTCTTAACCACTTGTCCAGTTTGATCCTTTCGTTTTACTATTTTAGAGTAAGGCCTGCTGTACCCTGGAAACAGGGGGTCATCTTGGCTTTTCAGTTTGGAAACGTAATTTATTATGTATTGAACATATTTCATTTGATTCTTAATGTGCACCCGCTTGACTCTTGTCTTGGTTTTCAACTTTTCGACCCTCCTAGTCTTCTTCAAGACAATGAATCGAACATATAGGTATCCTCGCTTGGTCCAGAAATCAGAACGTTTGAGCTTTAAGATTCCGCTAACCCTTCTACCAAAAACATAGAGTAGACAGAGCATGCACTTCGCTAAATCAAAATCTACTTGTAGTTGCTTAGTACGTTCACATCCTGATTTGTTAACATATCTGTAAATTAGTGGCTTTTTTGACCGTCTGGAGTTCTCCAATACCTCCAGCATGCCATCCATGTCGGAATCTCTAATTATGTGCTCCTCAAGTCTCCACTTAGCTTTAACAACAGGCATGATAATCATCTGACGGTATGGTTAACAAAAGCATTAGTTTTGTTAACTAGTTAATTAATGACTATTCTTTAAGAAGAAGCTGAATTTAAGCTTTTTTAGCAGACTCATTCTATTTACAGGGAATCGTTCAAAACACTTTCTAATTCTTGATTCCATAGATTTGTTAAGAGGCTGATTCATGGAGTGGATACAAAAGCATACCCATCATGTTGAATACTATGTTCCGGTCACAACTACTTTAACTGTTTGGAGTGACATTTTTAGAAAACATTGAAAGTGTACATTCCTGTGCTTCATATCCCTTTTCTTTCCATCAACTATGGTAGAAACTTCATTTTTTAACAAAATACCCCTACCCAAATGCGTGAATAATTAGATTTTAAATCGATGACTCTTACGAGCATGCTTATGTTCCAAGGAAACTGTTTGTATTATATCGAAAATATACAATAAGCTATTAGTAAAAATGCTATTAAATTGAATTTCACAATGGCAGAATCATTGAGTTTCTAGTAAGGCGACAATTAATGAACAAGCATAACGCGGGATTACTATTTGATGAACTCGACGAATACTGGGCAGCAATCGCTGATGCTCGATTTACTGAGAGGGAAGTTGAGTTCATCAACACTCTGATTAAGAAAAAAGGATTGATACTTGATCTATGTTGTGGTACTGGGCGTCATTCACTTATGCTATTCCGGAAAGGTGTTAGCACAGTTGGATTTGATATATCTGCGAAACTTCTGAAGATAGCCAAAAGGCGACAGGATCAGCAAGATGTCAAGGTTCCATTGGTGAGGGGTGAAATGCGTTACCTTCCTTTTAGACCAGAGACTTTTGTGGCTTCGATTAGTATGTTCACTAGCTATGGGTATTTACCGTCATTGAAAGATGATCTTAAAAGCTTGAAAGAAGTCACAAGGATTCTGGAAAAGGAAGGAGTTTTCATAATCGATGTAGCAAATAGAGAACATCTTTTTCGAGTGTTCAGGAAGAAAGATTGGGGAGAGTTTCCAGGTTTTTTTATGCTAGAGAAGAGATCTCTTGATGTTAAAGGATCCAAGCTCCATTCCAAATGGACAATTATAGATAAAAAGAGCGGTCGAGAGAGAGAATTTAGTCACAATCTGAGATTTTATACTATTAGAGAATTGAAAAGAATGTTGGGCAAGGCTCGATTAATGGTGAAAGCAGCCTATGGAGACTATGACGACGGACAAAAATTCAGTGAAGAGTCTACTCGTTTAATTTTGGTCGCGAAGAAAGATAGCTTATAAAGATGAGATTATTATCCGCTCTCTAGGAAGCATTCGTATAAAATATTCTCAAATGTGTTTCTTGTTTTGAGCTTTTACTTTAAATAATGTTCATCCACGATTGTATCCTTGTAATTATTTGCTAGTATTCTGTTATTCGTCTGTCTACTTGAACGATAGTTTTAGTAAAATATGTCAAGTCATCTATGTGCGCTGGCAGTTCATTTAAAAAGCTCTGTAATTTCATGACCGGAACTACCGGAGTTTGGCGGTGAAATTTGAAGGGCCCAGGGAGTAAGGATAAGACCATTGGAATTACGATCGCCTTTTTCCAATTCCCTAATTTCATTGTTGACTGGAAATTTTGTAAGATTTCTGTAAACAATTGTGTTCTTTTAATTTGTTGTTCAACAACCTTTTTTATTGGACTTCTTGTCCAATTACGCTGCCAGTGTTTACAGTCCACTGAAGCGATTATTGGCTTCTTGTACGCTATTAGATCGATCTCTCCACGTCTTTTAGTTCTTGTTTTGAATCTGAGATTTCCAATGACATCATAGCTAAAAATCTCAAAAGTTCTTCTGGCAATATTCTCGAACTCTTTCCATTGAAGTTTTTGGCATATATTTTCAAAGTCAGATCCAATTTTTATTGCTTGAATCGCAATTTCAACTCGCTGAGTCGGAGATACTGTGAGTACTTTTCCGCGTAAACTAACAAGACCTTGCTGTTCAAGATTTTTTACGACCTGCTGTGCTGTACTTCTTGGGACCTTGGAACTTTTGCAGAGTAATGAATAGTCCACTATTCCAGTCTTAGTCATCACTAGAATATTTGCAAGAACTTCCCGTTCAACATTCATTATTCTAGGCTTTGTTCTCCAAGTGTTTTATGCCTTTCGTGTCTTCGAAAAAGGTTCACTTTAGAAAACGAGAATGATGAATTAGGCATCAGGTTCGGGAAAAATCACAGTGTTAGATCCAGGCTGGTTACTCTTTTCACCCACGTTTTTCAGGGACGTGTCGGAAGACTGGTAATTGCGATTAAAAATCAGACTAATATGCAGGCACAATAATTACAGCCTTGATAACAAATGTCCAAGGAATATATTTCAAGAACTCTCAAATCCAGGCGTCTTTATGAACGCGCTAAGAAAGTTCTACCCGCAGGGGTTTCATACTTTATCCGATATTTTGAGCCATACCCTTTCTATGTCGACTGGGCTCAAGGAAGCACAATCAAGGATGTTGATGGTAATTCATACATCGATTTCTGGATGGGTCACTATACTCACATCCTAGGTCATAGCCCACATGAAATTGTTGAAACGGTTAGGAATCAGATTGAGCATGGAACCCATTATGGTGTTTGTCATGAACTTGAAATCTCAATGGCAGAGCAAATTACGAAAATGGTACCTTGCGCACAAATGGTTCGATTTACATCCTCAGGCACAGAAGCTGCAATGTATGCGACAAGACTTGCGCGAACTTTTACTGGAAAGCGCAAAATTGTAAAGTTTGAAGGAGGATGGCATGGAGGATATGACGCGTTACATATAGCTGTGAGCCCACCTTTCAACCTGGCTGAGTCAGCTGGAATCGCTGAAGATGCACAAAAAGACACAATCGTGACACCCTTCAATGACTTGGACATTCTAAAGGAAAAAGTCAAAGATGAGGATATCGCTGCTATTCTTGTTGAACCGGTTCTTGGAGGTGGAGGTTGCATCCCAGCCCAAAAAGAGTTTTTGAAAGGCTTGAGAGAAATCTGCAATAACCTAAATGCTATGTTGATTTTTGACGAAATCATCACTGGTTTTAGATTGGCACCTGGAGGTGGTCAACAATATTACCGAGTAACACCTGACATCACTATACTTGGGAAAATTCTCGGAGGAGGTTTCCCCGTGGGAGCAATTGTGGGTTCACGTGAGATCATGGAAAGAATGGACCCACTCATTTTCGATAGACCTCGATTTTCATTTCAAGGTGGGACTTTCACTGCAAATCCAACGACGATGAGTGCAGGATTAAAGATGCTTAAAACCTTGGAGGATGGAAGTATTATCAATCACCTAAATAAAAAAGGAGATAGCGTCCGAAATGAATTGGAATGTCTTTTTGATCGACATCGGATTGAAGCTAAGGTTACATCTGCAGGTTCCCTATTCCAGGTGCATTTCACGAAAGAAGAAGTTGAAAACGCGGAGACTGCGTTTAGAGCTGATAAGGTAAAACTTGCTGACTTTCACAAATTCTTGATTAGGAATGGAATTTTCTTCTTACCCACGCGAAATGGTGCAATAAGTCAGGCTCATAGCGACGAAGACCTGCAGAGGTTTTTGGATGAAACTGGAAGTTACTTGAAAAAACTCAATCACTAGACAAAGAGCTCTTGTTCCAGAGGTCTAATCATATCTTTTGCGGTAGCTTCGTCAGATTCTTGAACTGGGTATCCTCTTATTATCGCTGCGGGGATTGCTTCATCAGCTTGTCCCATCACTAGTTCAGCAGCTGAAGCTAGCTCATCTGCGATAGCGGTACGTTTTGCTTTCAAAACGTAATCAAAAAGATCATTTTCGCCTCTCCGATCTCGAATCGGCACAAGACCTGAAACACCTATAGCAACATTAATTTCTCCATCTCTTAGAGGCCTCCCGTGAGTATCAGAGACTATAACACTCACAACTTTGCCAGCATGTCTCCGTATTCCTTCACGAATTCGCCTAGCTGAATCGTCTGGGTCATTTGGAAGTAAAGCCACAGTTCTATCTCCAGGAACATTGCTTTTATCAACGCCAGAATTAGCACAGATCAATCCATGTTTCGTCAATGTGATTAGGCACCCTTTACGCATGCGCACAATACTCTCAGCTTGTTGCAAGACAACTTCAACCAAAGCTGGGTCTTTTTCACTCTTTGCTGCAATTGATTTAGCAAAGTAAGAAGGTTTCACACTATTGAGGTTTACAACACTACCTTCAGCACGGGAAACGACCACATGTGTAACAACTATTACATCGTTATCCTGAATAGGAGTTCCTTGTTTTTCAGCTGCCTTGCATACTAAATCGGATATGTTATCTCCATCAGTTATCGTGGGTAACTTCATTACAGGAATAATTTCCACAACCATCTAGATTGCCTTCTGCTTTTCGTTTAAGAGTAATTCGAAATTCTTAAAGATTCTGGGCATGAAGAGTTCTGATGAGAAGCTCGGATGTTTGCAGTAGTTTTAAATCCCATTCATATGAAAAAATAGTAGATTAAGTAACACCCTACGATGATAAGGATGAGGCCTGCAAGCTTCTGAATCTTAGGTGTAAATGCGATAATTCTTTCATGTATTGTATTTTTGGTTAAGGCTAAAACCACTGTGATTCCAATTAGTGGTGTTGCGCGCGCGCACATACTTTGAGTTCGAAATCACAAAATATGACATAATTATAGTCCCAGAGTACTTTCACCCAGCAATGTTGGCATTAGCAGGCCTTACCTTATTGTTAACTTTTTTAATGCGTAATTCCTACGCAAAGAACTAGCCTTAAAACACCATGCAGCTTCCCTTAGCACATAGAACCTTTCTCCATAAAGAATAAATCAGGACGTTCAGTATTGATACATGATGAAAAATGGGCAAGCATTTCAAATACGTATTAGCAATTCTTATCTGTTTCTTTATGGCGACAACATTACTTTCCGCTTCCGCATTTAAAAACACTGGAATCAATTCGTCTGTTCAAGCTCGTGCAAAGCCCTTAATGCATGAACAAAGTGTACAAGTCCTTACCCTTGATGACTCTATCACAGTTACAGCCACTTTCAATGAGCCAATCACGCTTAAAAAAGATGGTCGACACCTTGTTGAGATACTTGACTTACCCACATATGGTGCTCCTGGAGAACCCATTCTACCTCAGAAAACATTGACAATTCTCATTCCACAAGGCAAAGAACCTGAAAGCATAAACATTCTGAACCGTCAACAAAAAACGTTGGTTGGCAAATTCAACTTGGACTATGGAAAAACCCCAACACCAATAGGGTCTGCTCCTTCAAAAACGGATCGTCCAAATCCCTCAATTTATAGTTCATCAAATCCATATCCTAAAGCACTATACTCCGAGATATCAATACAATACTTTCGAGGATACAAGATTCTCTCTGTAACCTTGAACCCTGTTCAATACACACCAAAAACTGGCAGAGTATCCTACTCGGAAACTATTACACTAACTATTACATTAAGACAAACTGGCGAAAATTTACTCCTTCTCAGAAGATCACAGGAAGACAGGAATATTTTGAAATCAACCGTTGATAACCCGGATGCCATTGAAAGCTACACTCTAGAAAATCTGATGGTAAACAATATTGAAGCAACTACCCTCGTGAATCCTTCGGAATCATACCAATACGTAATCATAACAAATAATGAACTAAACTCATCGTTTCAACCGCTAGTAGATTGGAAAAACCTGAAAGGAGTCAACACTACAACAGTCTTAAGAGAAGACATCCTTAACGACCCTAACTACTTCAGCAATGGTATCTTTGGAGATGGCAATGGAACTTCTGCATTTAACGGTACAGCTGCTAGAATTAGAAACTTCATTAAAGATGCTTATCAAAATTGGGAAACTGAATACGTACTGTTGGGTGGAGATGTGGAGATAATTCCAACAAGAGGTGTCTATGCTTATGTCACAACAGACCCATTGACATTAGACCATTCCATTCCCTGCGACCTATATTTCGGAGGATTAGATGGATCATGGAACAATGATAATGACACTGTATGGGGAGAAGGAATCTTTGATGAGGGTCCTGAAAACGCAACAGCAGGTGAAGAAGCAGACTTCTTCGCAGAAGTATACGTGGGAAGAGCTCCAGTGAATACTCCAACTGAGGTAAGTAACTTCGTTAACAAAACATTGTGGTATGAAGCAAACACAGACGACAGTTATCTTAGGAAAGCTGTGATGATGGGAGAAATCCTTGATGAGGAAACCAGGGCAGGTAATAGTAAGGACATGGCATCAGACATAATACCCCAATATACTACACGCCGACTGTACCAAAGAGATGGCACCTTCAACCAAGCATCTGTTCTGGATGCTATTAACAGCGGTACCCACATAGTTAACCATGATGGACACACTAACACAAACATCATGATGGAATTAGACCCAGTTGAGATTGACACTCTCATTGTAAACGATGAGTTCTTCTTCGGATACAGCGTGGGCTGTTATGCTGCCGCTTTCGACGCGACGGACTCTGTGGTAGAACACTTCTTGTATAATCCACACGGAGCCTTTGCTTTCATAAGCAATTCGAGATATGGTTGGTATTTCCCAGGAAGTAGTGCAGGACCAGGGGAGCAGTTTGATAGAGCCTTCTTCCAAGTCACTAAAACTACTCAAAACCTTGGAAAAACTCTGCAGCTCTCCAAAGAAAGCAAGTTCTCAGCAAGCGTCCATAGATGGACTTACTTCAACCTGAATCTACTGGGAGATCCGGAAACGTCTATCGTTACTGAGATTGAAGCACCAACTGCTCACTTTGAAACAAACCCTACCGCTAGTCGACTAAGCGCACCCGTGTTCAAGGGCTTCTTGAATCTCACAGGAATAGCCAAGAACGGAACAGCACAAGGATCGACATTCAGCAACTTTACAGTGGACTTCGGTCGAGGCACAAATCCAATATCCTGGCTAACTACCGGAATCACACTGGCTAACAGCGGTCAGACAGAAGTTGACGACGACTTACTAGCTACGTGGGATATAAGTGGAATAAGTCCAGGAATAGTTACTGTAAGACTAACTGTACAAGATTTGAATGGCACTATTGGAGAAGATAGGTGGATTATAAGAATCGAAAATCTTCCTGCAATTCGAATTGAACCTTCCCTCGTGGAAACACAAGAAGGATTACCCTTCACGATAAGTGCAAGACTAACTGACCCAGAGGATCTCTACGGACTAAACTTCAAAATGAACTGGAACACCACCTTGGTTGACTACATAAGTCACGATGTTTACATCCCAAGAAATGTCTATTTATGGGGAGTTTTGTATGAGCCTGTTGACATTGAAAAAGATGAAGTAAATCAGACTGCAGGGGAATATTGGATCGAAGCCATATCTTCAGATGACAGCCCCTTCGAAAGAGATGGAACTGTTTTCAACATGACATTCCAAGCAAAGGTAAGTGGTACATTTAATTTGACTATACATTCCAGCAACCTCACCGGTAACTTTGGGCAATCATTGATTCACAATGTGTTCAATAGTACAGTAGAAATTAGTGCTGGGGTCCATGATGGTGCTGTCGCAAACATAACAACGTCGGGGGTTTTGGTAGGTGAGGGATACTCAACAAGCATCAACGTGACGATTGCGAATGAAGGGACCTTTACTGAAACATTCAACTGTACACTTTACGCAAATTCAACAGCAATCGACACAGCTCAAGTGTTGATCGCTGGCTTAAACGAAGCTACTTTCACAATTGTCTGGGACACAACTAGTTGGACACTTGGAAACTACACTATCAGCGCTAACCTAACTCTAGTAGATGGAGAAACAGACGCATCTGACAACAGCATGGCAGATGGAAAGATACTAGTCACAACTCCTGGAGACGTAGACGGAGACTTCGACGTGGACATCTTCGACATCGTAAAAATCGCAACATCATATGGAAGTGTAGAAGGTGAACCCCTCTACAATGGCGATGCTGACGTTGACGGCGATGGTGACGTAGACATTTTTGACATAGTAGTCGCAGCTGGCAACTATGGAACAAGCCCATAACCCTTCTTTTTTTATCGCAAACAATTAAGATCACAGATTATTAGCGAAGAAGCATAAAATTGCATAAGATTAGTTTACTATCTGCGCGCGCGCATTGTTACGGTTACCCTAGCTACGCGTGCTTAATTTCGAATAACTAGCAACTTAAGGGAACGAGAAATTTACCGTTTTATTTCCACCAGGTTTGATGCTGTTGCTTTGTACTAAAGGACTCCTGTGGGGCAGTGTATGGTGAACTGGGGTTTCTTAGTTTTTCGATGTCAACTTCGCTGGGTTGTTTTAGATCCTCGTTAGTACAGGCTAGCACTTTCTTTGAAAGAGGATTCGGTAGTCGATAATAGTAGCAGTAGACAGGATTGCCATCGCAGAAGTGTTTTATGTCGAATTCCGAGAGTTGGCTGTCTATTTTTTGTTCTAGCATTTTTATGCATTCGAGATTTGAAGCCCTTGATATATATGGACATTTCATTTTATTCATCTGTTTTTGTGTTGAACAGTTTTTCTGTTGTTCGAGGATACATTATGTCCGGCAACAGACATATAGTAAATATTACTATATCCGAATATGAATATAAACATTACGTTCCAGTTTAGCTAGAAACTCAGTGAGAAAAAGTATATGCACAGAACAGGAATATGTTATTGACCTCTCATGGAGAAACAATAAGTATGAAAATAGGCATTCTTGGAATCAACCCAGATGGATGGGGAACTACTCAATTAGAATCTTCATTGGATAAAAAAGGTATTTCACATCAATTCTTTGGATTTTCAGACCTGGCTGCAAGAGTAGGCTACGGTTCAATCGTAGAAGGGAAAAGGGTTAATTGCGGAGATCTATCTGCATTATTCATCCGTCTTATCGGACGTGGATCCCTCGAAGAAATCATTTTCAGAATGGACTTACTTCACACCCTTAGTCGCAAGGGTCTTATCATTGTAAACTCTGGAAGAGCAATCGAACGATGTGTGGACAAATACTACGCACTAACTTTACTACATGAGAGTGGATTACCAGTTCCACGAACAATGGTCACAGAAAGCATAGAGGAAGCAGTGAAGGGATTCTGTGAATTAGGCATGGATGTGGTGTTGAAACCTCTCTTTGGCTCCAAGGGTTTTGGTTCAACTCGAATCTCTGACATTGGAGTTGCAGAAAGGGTCTTCAGCACTGTTAGATTTCATCGTGGCTTGCTGTACCTTCAGGAGTTTATTCCACACAGTAACTCAGATATTAGAGTTTTTGTGATTGGAGATGATGTTGTAGCAGCTATGAGAAGAGTTGGAGAATCATGGAAAACAAATGTGAGTAAGGGAGCAAAACCTGTTCCTGTCAAACTGTCTGAGGAGCTTAAGGACTTGGCAATTAAAGCAGCTATGTCCGTTGATTGTAAGATTGCAGGGGTAGATATTTTGGAAAGCGAGAATGGACCCTTGATAATTGAACTGAATAGTCAGCCAGGATGGCATGGCTTGCAGTCTGTTACGCATGTTAACATTGCCGACTGTATAACAGAGTATATATTGTCCAGAGTAAAAAAATAATATGTTACAGCTCACCTAGTTTGAGACTGGTGACACCGTATGCAATCATCTTTCAAGCTTAAAATGGAGCAAGCGGTAGAGGACAAAAAGTCAAATATCGTTCTCGCTCTTGATCTCCCAATGATGGAACCTAAGAAACTTCTATCTGAGGCAAATCGAATTTTAGAAGAAGTCAACTCTAGTATATGCGCGATAAAGCTTAATCGTCACCTAGTGCTTCCTTTGGGACTGTCCGGTGACCTTCGTAATCTTGTGAGATCAGCATTAGATAAAGGGCTAGTGGCGATAATGGATTGCAAAATAAACGATATTGGCAACACAAATCGTGTTATTGCAGAATATTATTTCAAGGCTGGATTTGAAGCAGTTACTGCTAACCCTTTCGTGGGTTGGGAAGATGGGTTAGAACCAGTATTTAAAGTCGCTAAACTGATGAATCGTGGAGTGATATTGCTGGTTTACATGAGTCATAAGGCTGCTTGGGAAGGCTATGGTCAGAAAACAATCACTGAAAAAGGCAAGACACCTGTTACCCAATATTCCGTCTTTGCTCAGAAAGCGTTGGAATGGACTGCTGATGGAGCTGTTGTAGGCGCCACGTATCCAGAGAAAATCAAGGAGATTTCTTCATACCTAAAGGGTACGGTTCCAATTTATTCTCCGGGGATTGGCGCTCAAGGTGGTACAATAGAACTTGCCATTAAAAACGGCGCAGATTATCTAATCATTGGACGAGCTATAACGATGGCAAAGAACTCAAAAAAAGTCGCAAAAAACATATGCCAGATAGCTAAGAAAAGTTTCGACTGTATGCACAAGCGTATGTAGTGAGGGTTCAAGAAGAAACTGTTATGATCTGCCTTCCCTAGGCCAAAGTTCTTTCTTGAGCAAATCTCTAACCGCTGAGCGAATCGCTGCACTCCTGCTTGGATACATGTTAGCTCTAACCAATTCATCTAGACCTTCCAAATAAGCTTCTGGTAGCAAGACTGTAACAAGCTTCACAAAGATCACCCTAGCATGTTACCTACATGTTATGGGGAGATATAGAATTTGTGGCATAGTTTTACCGTATTTCCACATATACGTATTTAGACATATCATTTTCTCTTGCGAAAGATTTTGTTTCCGTCAACGTCAGTGACATATTCGAATCCTGCTTCCACTAGTTCACATGCTTCCTTTAGAGTCTTAGCAACTTTGACGTGGAAATCATCAGATTCAAAGCATACTAGCTGTGTGTAGATCATGGTTGCTTCAATACGTTTATGACCTAACATGCGCGCGCTTATCATCTGAGAAAGAAACCCAAGAAAGAAGAATAAGCTTGCAGGGTTATGCTTTTGTATCCACTCTCCAGCTAACCTACAGATATGATGGAACGGTCTACAACTTTTTCAGGGAATACCCTACCCTTAGCTAGCGAATTATTCCGCGTTTTCCATATAAAAAAAGGAGAATAGTATCTAGCGATTATGTAGGGTATTGGTATTCTACTATTGCATACTGGAAGATATGCCCAGGAGACAATATCACAGATATGAAGTATTGATAGAGATTATCGATAGTTGCATAGTTGATAGAAGTGCTAACACTAGAACCATCTCCAGAGCTGCCAGAAGAATCTAAATTTGCCATTTGTAGCGCATGTGCAGTCTGGTTCCCTTTGAAAAGGCGACAATAAATGTCTGCTTGATTATTATCAATCCAGTAGCAGGTCACTCTTGTGATTGTGACTCCATGCGGAAGCTGAACTGATGCAGAGAAGGCAGCGATACCAGTGACAGCGAGATTCTGAATACTGCTCCCAGTGTTTAGCCATTCATCAACGGATACGGAGGGTCCTGTGGGAACGAAGGCTGCTGCTGAGATTGAAACAATATCACTTTGTGGTATCCTCGCTACTATAATCGCGTTTATAGTGACTATGTTAGCTTGAAGTTCGAGCAATGCAGCAGTCTTGTTGAAGGCTTTTCCTGATGTGTCATATGCAGTAGCCACCATCACTACATCGAAGATGTCGATTTCTCCATCATCATTCAGGTCTAACCAGGGATCATACTCGCCAGCTTGAAGGTTTGCGATGCTAGTTGTGCTATTGACAAAGAACAAAGAGGCAAAAATAATAGTAAAGACCAAAATCGTTGTTTTCATTCTTAAATGTCACCTCCCTTCTCAACTCTTCATTGACTAAAGAAAAACCATGGGACGTATAAAAGGTGTGATAGAACAAACTTCTATTCACTAAGAAAAAAATGGGATTATGCAGGAAAACTCGGGAGATATCTCCACTTGGTGCGGGGTTCAAATCCCACCCAACCAACCAACCAACCACCTATTGGTAAGTTAATTGATTAACACATAATCGTTGATTCTACGTGCATGGGATCATTGAGATCGGATTGCTTTTTTGCCTATTGTCTTGACGAGTATCTCCATTCTTGATCGGTTGGAACAATTTGGACATTTCAAGTACTTCCAACTACTCTTTCTGTTTACTCCGTGGGGGCTAAAAAAATCTGTTAATGTAGATATTTCGAATTCGTAGCCGCATCTTGGGCAATGGTAAGCAGTAGCTTTGGCGTGCCAGGAGGTGAGGATCAGCAAACCACCCGCTGCCAAAACAATCCAGATATACCAGTATGAGAGAAACAGGTAGATACCTGTAAACCCGAGAACCGTCAAATATATTGCAATGTAAATGAGTGTTTTCAACCAGTCTTTTTTTCTCGATTTACGATAACTGGACAACCTATATCGCCCTGCAATTAAATATCGTCGAACATCATGGATTTATCTTTTTTATCTCTTTGTCTTCGTGTGTGTGTGGGGGGTTCGAATCCCACCCAACCACCCCACCACCAACCAATGTCATATCTGTAAAGGAATGTTCTCTTCAACATATTTCATACCAGTCTCAGTAATAAAACAATGGTTATTATCTCGGTGTATGAAAGCTCGTTCATGCTCAAGTCTGGATAAAGTTACATCCATGTGACCTTTTCTTATTTTATGTGCATGCCATCCGTTCAATTCAGCCACAGTAGGGAATGTAGCGATATATTCATCTATGGTTTCAAATTGTCTCTTAGATGCTGTCATATCAACCCCTTGAGCAGATATAGACATTAAATAGGAATATCGATAAAATGTTAGCTGTTGAGGGATTGATGACTTGAAAGCGGAACTAATTGCACCATGTGGTATGAACTGTAATTTGTGTAGCAACTATCTTGCTTTAGAAAATGATACCAAAGCTAAAGGAGTAAAACTACCTTACTGCAATGGTTGCCGTCCGAGAAACAAGAAATGCTCTTTTGTTAAGAAAAAATGTAAAAAGCTTCTAGATAACAAAGTTGACTTCTGCTATGAATGCGAAGAGTTCCCATGCGAACTCATAATGAAACTTGCTAAAAGTTATGAAATATACCGAATGAATATGGTTGAAAATCTTCAGTATATGAAAGAATATGGTTTAGCAAAATTTTTGGAAGCTGAAAAGAAAAAATGGGAATGCCCCAATTGTGGAAAAACAATTTGTTGCCATAACGGAATATGCTATAATTGTAATTTGGAAAGAATGAAAACCAAGAAGAAACGTTACAGATGGGAAGACTAATTAGAAATTCTTGTTTAGGGTTTAAAATTTCAATATTTATTATTTCTAGAATTATCTTCCATAGTGCTTTATTACCTACTTTTACCCATCCTTAAAGTGGAGAAAGTAGAAATCAGAAGTTAGATTTCGGATTGCGGGAGATATCTCCACTTCGATGCGCGCGCGCTACCTCATCGTCCTCATCGTTGTATGGGGTCTGAAGATGAAAATGAGTGTTTTCGGTTTTAGGACTGAACATTTCCTCAGGTCACTTCTTATCGGAGTAGCATATTTTCTCGCTTTAGCGATCCCCATGTTTGCTGTGTCTTTCACCCTGATTTACACGTATACCGGTCACTTATTGATCACAGGCCTCAACACATTATCTATCCTTATTATTTTTCCTTTCATGACCTTCTGCGTGGGTATTAGCGAGGAAGGCTTATTCCGAGGATTCATCCAGGTGAAGTTGGCAAGAGTAATTAGTGAACGGAAAGCTCTACTGATTCAAGCTTTGCTATTTGGTGCCTGGCATTTTATCTGGCATGTTGCACCATTCGACTTCGTTGGGATGGCAATATATATCTTCATCACGTTCATTTTTGGCTTATTGTTTGGGCAGTTCTTCAAAGAGGGACGAAATCTTGTTCCAATTATCCTTGCTCATGGTCTTGTGGACACCATTGGATACGGAACAATATTGAATCCAAACCTAAACATCACTGATGCTTTGGTTCAAAGCGCTGAAGTTGTCTCATACATCATAGGATTTGTGATTCTCGCGCTGAGTACAAATTTTCTCGCGAAGAAGGCTAGAATTCCCACAACAATCAAAGAGACCCAAACAAGTAATCAGACATAAAGTAAACGTGCATTTACCATAAGAATAACTATAAAAACTTCTTAATCATTTAATGAATAAAACTCAAAAATACATGTATATCTCTATTTAATGCACACGGATAGCAACGTGATTAATTCCAATGCTCTGAAGCACTTAACTTGGCCATGTGCCAAAGGGTCTCGCAGGAACTTTCGTAACTTTCTTCTTTCTCGCCATCGTAATAACCTAACTGTATTTGTGTAGAACAGGTTATTTAACAGTTTTGTTCGACACATAGACAGATTGGTACATTTTATGAACATTATTTCAGATCTTAAGACTCCAGTGTTCAGTTTTTCGAGAAATTATGCACGATCGAAGACTTACGTGGATATGACTACTCTCCGTTGCATTAAGCTGGCGCGTTTCTATATTAAGAGTGAAGTCCATGCTGTTCTATAAGTTAGAACGAATTGTTCTAAAGAGTGGAATTAAATCAGCTTGTGCTATTATGTTATATTAATGTGGTTGGGAAACATCGAAGAAACTTCTCCTTTCTCCTCGATTCCTTCCTAATGCTCATTTCCCAACCACAAGTAACAATCATTCTTTCAGACATCAGGAGGACCTTCTCTAATTTTTCTCCTAATCTGGTCCAGATCTCCTTTCCAGCTGTAGACTCTCTCTATCCACCATGTGATCTTTCCTGACCGAAGAATTGGCTTAAAATATTCTTTTACTCGAGCTTTTCTTAGGGGTGTTCGTCCAAGTGTGGCAATGTCAAAATCGTCAAGATTTCCTCGATGTTGTTCAATGTATTCAGCTACATTTTCAAAATATTGTGCTACAACATCTCCTTTTCTATCAGTGAACTCAGGAAATGTTCCTTCAAATCTTGCTGCTCTGCGGAATGGTTTCTTCCTCCAAGTCCACTTTCCTCCACCGATCCATATGGGGACTCTATCTTTCTCTCCATAGGGTTTGGGGAGGAAAATTGTACCTTCTTTTATAGTATAATGTTTCCCAGAGAAGCCAAATGGTTCTCCTTTCCACAATCCGTGTAATATTTTAAGGCATTCATCTAACTTTTCTCCTCTTATTCTATTGTCTGTTTCTTCCCCGAATCTTTCAAAATCTTGGGTCACAACTGAACCTAATCCTACTCCAAGGATTAATCTCCCTTTCGAAAGGTGATCCAAAGAAACGCTCTCTCTTGCTACTTTCCAAGGACGACGTCGGGTAAGAGGAGTTATCATGGGACCAAGGAATATCTTCTTCGTGCTTGTAGCAATTGCAGCTAGGGCTATCCAAGGATCAATAACCCGGAAATTTGGTCTTGGTTTATGTAATATGTGATCCCATGGGAACATTCCGTCCCATCCAGCTTCTTCAGCATCTTGTGCAAGAGCTATCAACCCATCAAAGTCACTATAGATGCCTAAGTTGCTAATTGATATGCCAAATTTCATATATTCTTCTCCTTCTAGCATTTTAAATAGATTTTGTCATTGACTTACCCGAGCAGAGACCACAGATTTAAGTTTTACAAATGAAGAAATAGCTTCATGGGCATAGTTTATGCGTGTATTGCTCCTCATGGAGCAGAGATTATTCCTAAGCTGGCAGGATCACAGTTAGAAGCATTTGATAAGACCAGATGTGGAATGGAAAGATTGGCTGAGCAGATGAAAAAATATGACCCAACAACAATAGTCATCGCTACACCCCATGGGTTAAGGTTAACAAACTCAATAGGCGTGGTGACATCTGAATACTGCGCAGGAAACTTACAAAATAATCGGAAATCTATACGATTACGGTTAAGATGCGATCGTGAACTCGCATTTGAAATTCTAAAGAAATCAAATAAGACAAAGCTTCCGATCATAGGCGTGAATTTTGGAACAGACGAAGGCCCAGCGTCTTCCATGCCTATGGATTGGGGAACCCTCATCCCCCTTTGGTTCCTAAGTCAACCTCAAAAGAATAGGAAGAAACCAAAAATCGTAGTAGTAACTCCATCAAGAGAAATTCCTCTATCAGATTTGGTTGATTTCGGTAAAGCAATCGCAAATGTTGTAGAGAAACGCAATAGGAAAGTGGCTTTTGTAGCGAGTGCAGATCAAGGACATGCTCATGATAAAAGTGGACCTTATGGTTTTAATCAAGCTTCAGCGAAATATGATAAACTAGTTTTAGACGCTGTTAAAGAAAACAATCTTAAAGATCTTTTAAGCCTTAACAATAAATTCCTCAAAGATGCGAAGCCAGATAGTCTATGGCAGATTGCAATCTTGGTTGGAATACTGGATAGTATTCCAATGAAGGGAGAGATTTTTTCGTATCAAGCCCCAACATATTACGGAATGTTGTGCGCAGGATTTGAACCCGCCAAGGTCCAGCAAATATCAAAAAACCTATGAAAAGTCTATATTAAGAAAACAGTAGTTATGGGTATTCCATGTAAAGTGGTTCGAGAGAATGGACAACTCCTATGATGAAAAGAAAATCAAAAAGGTCTCTATAGTTTCGATTGGGAAGACTCCAAGATTCAATAGAATGCTCTTAAAAGAGGGTTTCAAAATTGTACAAAATGACCCTGATTTTATTGTCTGTTATGGTGGCGATGGCACTCTGTTATATGGTGAGAGAAAGTTTCCAGGTGTTCCAAAGCTAATAATTAAGAAACAGAACATCTGCAGGAAGTGTGATTATGTTTTGCACCAAACTAGAGAAATTCTCTCGAATATCAGGAACGGAAAGTTTAGTATAAGAAATGAGATGAAGTTGGAAGGAAGAGTTCTCACGAAAAAACTGATTGGACTTAATGAAGTTCAAATTCACACAAAATTGCCTATCTATGCCATACGTTTCTCCCTTTCAGTTAATGAAATGGAATTCGATAACCTAATTGGTGATGGAGCAATTATTGCTACACCCTTTGGATCAACTGGATACTACAAGTCAACAGGAGGAAAACAATTCAGAAAAGGGATTGGCATATCTTTCAACAACATACACAACAAACGAGTAAGAAGCTTTGTAGTTCCTGAGTCTTCCAAAATAAAAATAACTGTAAATCGGGGACCAGCGTTACTTTTAGTAGATAACAATGAAAAAAGCTATGAACTGGGCGAAAAAGACATTTCTGTTATAAGGAAATCTGAAACTGAAGCCAGATTCATCTATGCCTTATAATACCAGTACACTTTACTAACTCAACGAGTAACTAGATTGCTTGGATTTTTCACTCTTTTGGGCTACGTACGTTGTAAGGCAACCCTAGTTCTTGACGAAGAAAGCTAATTTTCGCTTCCAATACAATGTCCAAAAGCCTTACCTCTAAGAGCAAATGCTTCAACTGCTGTTGAGAAAACTCTCGAAGTTTTTCAACCGCTTCGTCGAGCTTATCATCGTCAAGAAGCTTGAAAAGCTCAACTTCCTCCCTACTTGGTTCCCACATTCCCAAGAGCCCTAATTTAAACAAATCAAAACACGAATATGAAGTAACCTGTAACATAATTATAGAACAATGCTATCAATTAATCCGACGCGCGCGCAAAATTCTTCCTTCTGGACTTCGACCTTCTGCTTTGCATACGTAATGTATAAATAGGCTTGACTTGTGGTAAATCTGTTTAAAATATTAGACATTGAGGAGAAACAATTGAAAAAAAGAATTACAATGGTAACGCTAGCTATCTTAGCCATTTTCGCTTTAACACTCAGCTCAGTAAATGGGCTGTATCAAACTGTGCACCCTTGGACAAATTACCGAAATAACCAATTGCGTTCAGGCTATCAGCCTGTCTCAACACCAAACTCAAATAGTACACTTTGGACATGGACCGGTACTGGGTACGTGCGAAACTTAGTAATTGACGATGGAATTGTATACGCTCATTCTTATGACGATCTTTATGCGTTAGACGAAACCACAGGCGCAGAACTCTGGACCGTAGATGTCAATGGTGGCAGTAGTGCATATATTGCTGATAGAGCCTCAACTGTTTCTGACGGAAAGATATTCCTGGGTGACGCTAATGGCTTTATGTGGTGCCTTAACGCAACTAATGGACAGGAGATCTGGCACTGGCCACTTGCAGTTGCACCCGGTCCCATTAATACAAACCCTATTGTAGCAAACGGAAAAGTTTACTTTGGAATAGCTGATGGAGCACTTGGCGAAAACTATTTTGTAGCTTTAAACACAACCACTGGTGAACGAGAATGGTGGTATACGGCCCCTGATAACTCAATTTTATCCTCTCCTGCGGTTGATGGAACCTGGATATTCTTTGGTTGTGACGATGGTAAAGTCTACGCGTTGAACGATACTGGAAACTCTGCCACACTTAAATGGTCCAATACATATGAGGGACGGATGCGTTCAACTCCTTGTGTTTATGGAGACAAGCTTTTCTTTGGATCATCCAGCTCAGATCATTCAGTCTTTGCAGTAAACAAGACTACTGGCGAATCAATCTGGAACTTCACATTAACAAGTGGTTATTATGTCGAAAACTCAGTAGCTGTAGCTAATGATGTTGTGTATTTCGCTTCTCCCTCTCGCTACCTCTACGCTCTTAACGCAAGCGCTCCACCAGGAGCCTACGGTGAAAGTTCATTTGTGATTATACTTTGGAAGAGTCTACAATTACCATCAGCCACATTCAGGTCAACTGTAATCGGCAATGATAAAGTGTTCTTCACCGCCTCCAACATTCTTTACGCTTATGACATTACCAATGGACTGCAACTGTGGAGTCATAATTTCATCAGCCTCATTTATGATGAGGAACCTGTGATTGCAGATGGTAGGGTCTTCGTTGCTCGATCTGGAAGCGTTTATTGTTTCGGTGATTTCTACCCAGCAAACACGTACCATTATCCAGTAGTTGGTACAGGATATGAGTATGATGTTGAGATCGTGGCTAATGCTACATGCCAAACCTTCGACTATTCAGCCCTTGAATCTGAAATGAAATTAGCATACAACCTTGATACAAATTGGGGTAGCAATCACATGGTGATGTCGAATATCACAATTCCACACGAGATGCTAGGTGGTCCATATGTTCTGACTGTTGATGGTGGAGGACCTAGCTCAATAGAATCTGATTCCAACGGTACACACACTACAATCAGCTTCACATACCTCCACCAAAACCATGATAACCATGATATTGAGATCATAGGCACAAGTGTAATACCAGAATTCTCATCAATTACAATTCTAACGCTTCTAGCCACGATGACTATCGCAGCTATTGCTCTACTGAAAAGAAAAATACTTAGCAACTAAGTATTTACCACCTCTTTTTTTTAAATCATGAAAAGATATTACACTAACTATTTTCTACCCTTCATCACTGCGTGCGCATGCCAACGCGCGCTTAAAAGCTTCTACGCGCGCGCGCGCCTCTTTTTCGTAGGTTTTTTAATTAATCTAATTCGTCTAGAACCCAAAGAAAAAGACGCTAGCTATCAACAGAAGTACATAAACTTCAAATCATCACAAATGAATATTTGATATCAAGCATTCATCAAAGTGGTTTCTGGTGAACAACGCCAAAATCATTAACGAGTTATCCAAATCTTTGAAACCTACTTCATTTAAACAAGACGCTGATGCAGCTGTTTGTCTATTGTTAAAAACTCCACGTACTCTTCAAGACCTTGAAATCTTTATTGTAAAGCGAGTGAAGAGGGATAATGATCCTTGGTCCGGACAAATGGCTTTACCCTGAGGAAAATGTGACCCAGAAGATTTAGATCTGAAACAAACTGCAATCAGAGAAGTCCTAGAAGAAACAAGTATCGATCTCTCTGATCAAGGTCAGTTCCTAGGGACTCTAAGAGTTACGAGGTCAATTATAAAACCGGAAATGAAGATTCTTCCTTTTGTAGTCCACTTCGATCATGAGCCAATTATCAAACTTAATCCCGAGCTTGATTGCTTCTTTTGGGTTCCAATACGCGAATTCTCCCAAAATAAAGAGATTGTGAGCTTTGATTTTGGCAACTTTCCAGCCTTTGTCGTCCGGAACAATGTGATATGGGGATTGACCTATCGAGTACTTGAGGATTTTAATAGAATTGTAAGACAGTTGTACACGCGCGCGGATCAAAAGTTTTACCATTAATCCTTTTATGGGATTGCAGGGCGCGTCAATCAGTAGCTTACACGGAGGGAGAGTAGAGTAAAATTGATTTTTCCCATGGAGTCTTCTTCTTCGTACTACGCTCGTGTGCATAAGAGCAGACCGTCCGCTTGATTTTGTGAAAAATGATGTATGGTAAAAGGGTAGGGGGGGGGTATGTTTTTCGCGCTAGATTTCAGCGTGTCAGTGATTCCCCTGAACTTATAACTCAGGCTAAAAACTGCGCGTGTCCCTTTAAGACTGCAAATCTGGAATAATCAAGTGGTGATTTATGTTCTTAGGGGCAATTAGAGTATTTCTTGCTTGAATTCTCGTAATTCCTTCATTAGATTAGGTAATGCTGCGTTGACATCTTCCAAGTAGAGAGCTGAGTTTTTTATTTTTCTCTGCACTAATCCTGCAGCTAAGAAGGACCAGCCTAATACGTCATCAACTACTATTGGGAAAGGAAATGCAATTAGGGTTAGTCCGATTTTTATCATATTTCCTCTATTTCTGGATTTGCATAGACGTTCGATTGATTGGAGCACAGAGCTATCGTCCTGGGCAACATCTTCTATGATAGTGGTGTTCTCTTTCCAATCCTCGGCGAAATCGCGTATAATAGCGATGTTCCTCTTCAGTTTTTCTATGTCTTCCAAGCACACGCCTCTCTTGAATCTTACATCACTACACTCTTGGAAACAAAAATTTTAAGATAATAATTTCATGACTCAAACTTGTTTTCCCGGCGATTTAGCCATGAAATGTTTACAGATTATAAGCAAGTTATCCTTGACTTGATCTTGTTCTGTAATCAAACTTGCTAATTGAATCAATGCTTTTCCAGTTAACGAAACCCAATCACCATGAATAAAAATCTACATCCACAAGCTTGCTTAATAACCCGTGAAATCATTTTTCACTTCAATGGTTAACACAATGAAATGGGTTGAGGTCGCTAATTCTCCAGATGGAGAAATATTTAAGCTAACATGCAACAATGATAGAAAGAAAACGAATGTGAGGTATTTCATTGTTGGCGACTTTTAACCCACAAGATTTCATCAAAAAGCAGATCGATGATACTCGGAGTCTCATAGGTAATGAACGAGCGCTTATCGCTGTTTCAGGTGGTGTCGACAGTGTAACCACAGCAGTATTGACACACAAGGCGATTGGGGAGAACCTACTCTGTGCCATGCTAGATGATGCTTTCATGCGAGAAGGTGAACCCCAGCATATAGCTCAGTTAGTCTCTCAACCACCAATAAAACTACCCATAAAAGTGCTGAATGTTCAGGAACGTTTCTTGAAGGCACTCAAAGGTTTGGATGATGCTGAAGAAAAGCGCAAGGTATTTCGTGAAACTTTCTACAAGGTTCTAGGTGAAACCGCGGAAAAAGAAGGATGCAAGGTTCTGGTTCAAGGAACCATCAAAGCGGATATTATAGAAACCACTGGTGGAATTAAAACTCAACACAATGTCCTTGAACAAATGGGGATTGACACTGTCAAACGCTTTGGTTTCAAGGTAGTTGAACCACTTAAATCTCTTTACAAGGAACAGGTTCGAGCGGTTGCCAGAAATTTTGGAATCCCTTCTGAAATCTCTGAAAGGCAACCTTTTCCAGGTCCAGGACTCTCCGTTCGAGTTGTCGGCGGAATAACAAAAGACAAGCTTGATACAGAAAAAAAAGCTACATCTATTTTGGAGAGAAATTTCGAAAAGCATAAGCCAAGCCAATATTTCGTAGCTATTTTTGACAACAACACCATTGAATACTCCACTGCTATGGACGTTCAAGAAACAGTTGCTCGTTTACTCAATGTCCCTTCCCGGCATGTCTCAATGAAAGTTCTGCAAGCAAAAACAACTGGAGTAAAGGCTGGGCAGAGAAGATATGGGAGAGTGGCTGCCCTACGAGTACAAGCAATAGATGGTAGTTCTCACAATCCTCCCGTATCGACCCTAATAGCAATTCAAAAAAGAATTACAGCTGACCCTTTCTTCACTCGCGTGCTATATACAGTGAAGAAGGAGTCTGAAGTTCGACCTTACATAATTGCTATGAGAGCGATCGTCACAAAGGACTATCTTACTGCTACGATTGCAGATATCCCATGGACAACCTTGAATACAACAGCAGAAGAGATACTCTTAGCCTGCCCAAAGGTCTCCGAGGTTTATTATGACGTGACACCAAAGCCACCGGCGACAGTTGAAATGGAATAGAGTAGAAACGCATAAAACCTGATGTCGAGGATATTACGTGGAGGCTTTAAAATAGTCCTTGTTAGAGTTCAGCGTATAGAGTCTATTCGAGATCCTTCAGGAGTTTTAGGAAAGCGAATCGAATTAGTTGAGCACCGAAGTATATCACGCTTCGCTATCAAACCTCCAACTGAAGAGGCAAGAATGGTGCAAAGTGTAGTTCAAGCTTTACAGCAACAGCTGCCTATACAAACAATGCAGGCTGGTTTGCACTTGCCCAAGATCATCTTATTCTTGACAGAAGAGGAATATGATCAACTCGACATAAAATTCGATGTTAATCAGGTTTATGAAATCGACTTATCCAACCAAACTCTAAAATTCAGTAAGACTGTCTAAGCTGACATGCAAACTTCTTCTCGAACAGAACGGAGTCGTTGATGTCTAGGATGAAATGATAATACAAACATCATGTTCCTGATAGCGCGATAAACATCTTTCTCTTTCCATCTCTTTCCCCAATCACAGTAAACTGGAATTTCGTCACTGTCATAACTCTGATAATAAACGTAGATTGAGAGCAATTTCCTTCTAGCTGAATGTTCTGTTTCAAGCTCTAAAGACTGGGCGACTTTTTCAACTGCTGAATCAACGATTCGCATACGTTCCCTGCTTGGTTTACCGGAGGTATACACCATAAGCTTTCCGTTATTTGGGAGCATCTCTATCACATTAGGAAAACCTGTTTTTTCCCTTTTAAAGGGGACGCAGAAAAGACATGCATAGAGGTAGAGAGAGGTCACTGAAACTGTTCGCAATCGACAATCTACAACATACGATTTGCAAATTCAATATATTCAGCTGATTATGCGCGCGCATATCAGTAAACAATTTTACCCAGAGAGAATATAGAAAGCTAACGATAGAGAGCTGCTTTAGCACTTATCTATCTTTTATACCTGAATAGAGGGTTCCAGTTGAAAGTCAGGGTCCATGTGTTTGTTAGTGGAGATGTTCACGGTGTATTCTTTAGGTCTGAGACGCGCAGAAGAGCTGTCAAAAATAATTTAAAAGGATGGATTAGAAACCTTGACGATGGAAGAGTGGAAGCGATGTTTGAAGGAGACCAAGAAAAGGTAAATGATCTAATTGGATTCTGCAAAAGAGGACCTTCTGGTGCAAGAGTTTCGAAAATAGAAGTAATTTCTGAAGTTCATACAGGCGATTATAAAGATTTCAGGATTGTATGGTAACTCGCTGAGTCATCATTTTGGTATTCTGAAATGAGAGTCTCGTCCAGCACTAACATATTCACCGCCAGCTTCTCTAATTGTTGATGCGATCTTTGCAAAGTTATCTGACCCTAGATACTGCCGTGGTTTCACCCTGATAAAATCCCCCTTGTCTTCAAAACTGAGTAATTCTTCAAGTTCTTTTTTAAATATCATCCGAATATCTTCTACTCCTCTTCCTACTCGTTTAGATTCCGTGGTTGTAGCCAATTTAGAAGGTGGATTTAGAAGTGTAGTTGCTACAGCTGGAGTTGCTACAGCTGGAGTTGCTACAGCTGGAGTTGCTACAGCTGGAGTTGCTACAGCTGGAGTTGCTACAGCTGGAGTCCCTCTAGGAGTGACACTTCGGAGGGATTTTGAGATGTCCTCTAGATCTTCAGAAATTTTCTTAAGAACATCAAGAACTTCGCTGAGCCTTCGTAAAATCACGTCAACTTGTGGCTTTGAATCATTCATTTGATTTATCACCTTTGATTAATATCTTCAAAGTGATTGATTTATTTTGTCATTTTGAGCGTGATTCGAAGATACAGATAGTCTTATCTGGGTAACCTTCGCAAAAAGTGTCCAAGGGTGTAGGTTGCTAGAGATTGATGGAAGCCTAAAGAGCGGTAGTGGAACAATACTTCGTCTATCGTTGGCTATATCAGCAATCCTTAATGAACCCCTTCACTTAAACAACATTCGAATGAAGCGGCCAAAACCAGGATTAAGACCCCAACACCTAGAAGCAGTTTTGACAGCTGGAAGAGTATGCAACGCAACAGTTAAGGGAGCTAAACTTGGTTCAAGAGAATTATGGTTCTATCCAAGCGAGATTGCAGGTGGAGAAATAAAGGCAGAAATTGGCACGGCTGGAAGTATCCCTATGCTTCTGATTACTGTTCTACCTATATGCGCTTTCGCAAAAAGACCAATTGACCTTCATGTAACAAGAGGAGGGACGGATGTTACACACTCCCCAACCATAAACTACATGATGCACGTTTTCTTCCCATTACTCGCAAGAATGGGTTTGAAGGTCTCCATGAAAGTTCACAGATATGGTTATTTCCCCAAGGGTATGGGTGAAGTATCTGTACACGTAACACCAAACCAAAAACTTAGTCCAATTTGTCTTGAAGAATTCGGCCTACTAGATTCAATAAGAGGGAAATCTGTCTGTACTTACCTAAGCCATAGAAAAGTAGCAGAACGTCAAGCTAAAAGTGCCATAGAACATCTTAGTTTAATCGAAAAAAACGTTGATATTAAAGTAATTAATGATTCTTCTAACCCTTTTCAGAAAGGTAGTTCCTTGACTCTGTGGGCTAAAACTGATAAAGATGTCCTACTAGGAGCTGACTCAATTGGTGAGGTGAGGAAATCTAGTGAGGTTGTTGGTCGAGAAGCAGCCAATCGGTTGCTTGTGGAAATTCAATCTAAAGCAACCATGGATATACATCTTGGAGATTTGCTTATACCGTACATGGCGTTGGCAGAGGATGAATCAATTTTCCTCGTACGCTCGATGTCTGAACATTTGGAGACCAATATTTGGCTGATTCAAGAAAATCTAGACGCACATTTCAATATTAAGAGAGTGGACAAGCTTTTCAAGGTCAGTAAAAAGAATTCATAACACGCGCACGCGCCTAAAACGCAAAAAGAAATAAGTATATTCTATGAAAAACTGCGTGTGGTTGCTGTACAAGCAAACTCGAATGTATGGAGTAAAGGATATAAGACTGACTGTGTTGGTGAGATACTTTGAGTAAGTATGGGTGCTTTGCTTAAGCTTCGAGCTTCAATTGTTGGCACTTTAGCCATTATCATCGGTCTTTCCACTCTATTCTTCACCGTGATCTTGTCATTAGTGGGAGTTTTCGATATTCTGTCTCTAATGGTATTTGTTGTTGGCTTCAACGTTTTGCAATGGCTAATATCGCCATATCTAATTGACGCTATTTACAGAGTACGTCCCGTGCAAAGTTCAGATGATCCAGAGTTATATGCGACAGTTAAAGAGCTCAGTAGGAAAAGTGGAATCAAAATGCCAAGACTAATGTTAGCGCGTATCCCAATTCCAAACGCTTTTGCTTATGGTTCACCATTAGCAGGCATGAGGGTTGCTGTAACTGAAGGATTAATGAAAACTCTGGATAAAGAGGAGGTTGAAGCTGTAATAGGCCACGAGTTAGGACACCTAAAACATAGAGATGTGCAAGTAATGATGTTTGTCTCCATCTTACCAGCAATATTCTATTTTATCGGATACTCCTTCATGTTATCATCTATGTTTGGAGGAAGGAGTAGAAACAACGACGGCGGAGCTGCAGCAGTTATTGGGATCGTAAGCATATTCCTATATTGGATACTGACCCTCTTCACTCTCCACCTTAGCCGTCTTCGAGAGTATTATGCTGATAGGCACAGCGCCTCCATAGTGCAAGACGGATCAAAAAACCTATCTCAAGGACTAGCGAAAATAGCTCATGCAAGTCGTCGATTGAAGACTAAGACACCAAAATCAAGACAATTAAGCTCCTTCAAAGCTCTATTCATATCAGATCCAGATACAGCCACCTCAGATGTAAAAGCAATGAACAGCTTGGGTATAAGCGATAGCAAGTTGGTCGAAAGAGTGATGTCAAGAAGAATTACAGCTATCGATAGACTCCTGGAAATCTTCTCCACTCACCCAAATATTATTAAAAGGCTGAGAGTCCTCCAGAAACTATAATAGAAAAAACTCATGCTTTTGAGTAGTTGGATTCGTATTTTCTGCGCATGCATCATCATGAATAATGCGTGCGGCACCGCGGGCGCGCATATCAGAGTGGAAAAGAAGGATGGGAGTAGTCTGTACAAGTTAGGAGTTGAACTAGTAGAAAAGTGCAAAGCAAGTACGACAGCGAAGTTGCAGTCAGAGTTTAAGTTCAGAACCTCATGCATGCGCGGCTAGATTAAACTTCTAGACGAATATTCCATTCATGTAGTTCTTCAAAAGCATGCGCGCGCGCATTTACTGGTCTACTCTATCCATCGGACTATAAAGTACACATGCGCAAGGCTTTATAATACCTTTTGTGGAAGTGCGAGTTATGTTGAAGGTAAAAGATGTAATGGTTACTGATGTTGTAACTGTTGATGTCGGGGTCAGTGTGAGAAAAGCTGTTGAGCGGATGAATGCTCAAGATATAGGTTGTTTAATTGTACTCGAGAAGGGGCACTATGCTGGAATTTTAACTGAACGTGATGTACTTACAAGAGTTGTGGCAAAAGCGCTTAATCCTGAGAAGGTATTTGTAGGGCAGGTAATGTCCAAACCTTTAACAGTTGTGGATCCTGAGGCAAGCTTGGAAGATGCTGTTAAATTAATGCTTGAAAGACGAGTCAAGAAACTACCTGTTATTAAAGCCAAAAATCTCCTTGGACTAATCACTATGACAGATATCGCATCCACCCATCCCGGAATGGTGAAATTCATTAAGGAAATTTCTGATAAGTACGAGGTTCCAAAAAGAATCAAGAAAGTCATTGATTACTATATTGTGTGACAGGAATGTGTTCTGAGCGCGCGCAAAACCACTAAACCACACATACACCCGTATCCCTTATATCCGAACCGTCCTCGTATGACGTTTCTACTATTAGACGAGTAAAATTTGCTGGAGAAACACTGAATGACGAAAGACGTAGAAAAGAAGAAAGGAATATTGGACGACGCTTACCGTCGTGGATATGATTATATGCCCAAACACTCGTGGCCTTGTGCCCCTGCTGTTTTTGCTGCCGTGATGGACACTCTGGCGCGCGCGCTGTTTCGCCACTTCATTTGGTCTGATTCAACTAATTTGTATTTTGGCGCATAAATGCATGCATGCATAAACCTCCATCTCCAACGTTGTCGGTCATCTGTTATGCCTGTTTGCGCGCGCGCACCAATATAGATTGATAGTTAGGGTATTGGAATCGAGCTAGTTTCAGCCTAATTTCCCCATAGACTGGCAACAGTGACGATATCAAAGATGTCGCGCGCGCTTTCTCTCCAATTTCTCTGAGCTCTTACTCAAATGAATTTCATTCGCTTTCTTCCAATCTTCAGGGTCAACCAAGCAAGTAGCACCTATAGGAAAAATGCAAGTGGGGAAATTAAACGTCCAATTGATTACCCCCTCTGTCACTGCATGATATGTATATCCTACTTTACCGTGCACGAAGAAGAACGAAAACCAAACAGAAATTAAATGTAGCTTTAATTTCAAACCGTCTAGTTGTACAGTGTACGCGTAGAGACTGCGCGCGCGCTTATATGAGTCCTAGAAGCAGCTAATCCCACAGTTTTCATCATGGTTCCTCAGGATGCCCAGGTGATCTACCTGTTGCTTTCTTCTTGGATTTAGGAAATACATGATTGAAGGGATTGTTCCACGCTGGATCCTCAAGTTTTGCGGGATTGAGTTAAATCCAATGGCTTTTACGCGCGCGCTATACCTGCGACTATACTTCCCAAAGAAGAAAGAGAGAAGTTGCTACATCAGAAGACCCACACTAAAGGAAGATTAAAAAACGCAACCACCAACTACTGATTCGAACGCGCATATACCTAGCGTAAGATGCGCGCGCATACCACTAAGTAATTTCAAATGTTACCATGTATTGAAGGAAAGTGGTAGTGCCTGTGATACGGATTTCAAGATAGGTATTGATGTATGATGTTCCGGTGCTGTTTGTGTCTACTATCATGGCTATATAGATTGTTTCAAAACTGCCTAGATCGTACCATGACCCAGTTTCGTTGACGAAAGCTCCGGTCTCGATGACGATTTGACTTGAGGTTCCGTCTGTGGAGTTGTGGAAGTAGATGGTGCAGTCTTGCATACGGTTGATGTTTGAGTCAGCGTATTTCTTTAGCCTAATCTGCCAAGCATCTGTACCGGTGTTGTTTACTCTGAGGACATAGTCATGGTTCTGTGGTGAAATCTCCTCTGATCCGAAATCGAGGAGATGGTCTCTCCCGCTTTCATATGATGCTTTGATCCAGACGTCGCTTCTCACTTCACTATGGATACGGATCTCGTCAAAGAAGCCATCAAAATATCGGGTTGACCTGTCTGGATTTCCACCCCAAAGCCAATCAGAAGTATTGGCAAGCTGTGTCCAGTAAGTAGGAACATTCTCGGTTGTAAAATTCATATTGATAGCATCGACATAGATTTTGACCTCTTTTGTTGCATACAGATAAGTCACAACAAGATGGTGCCATATTTCATTCGTAAAGGGGTTAGGGCCGAGATTGTAGTCACTACCATCTCCACCCCAAGGATAGAAGAAATGGTTCCCGCTACCTTGACTAGCCCATTCAAAACCGTCTTGGGTGCCAGCGGTAAACCTATTGCTAGATGACATGACAATCTGGCTGTCGCCATCTGAAGCATTGTCCCAATTAATCCATAGTTCGCAAGTGCCAGAACTCTTGTTAAAACTCAGACTTGTACTATTGATGATCCTAATGAGATCATCGACATCGTCGAATTCTAACCCTTTCCCAATCTCAGTGTCGACTAGGTTTGTTGAATTCATAGAACCTTCAGTCGTTCCGTGATTGGCGTATGAAGTGCTATCCTTGATCTCATCAGCCTGTCCAGAAGGAGTTTGATTCAGGTGCAGAACAGCCTTAAAATTAGATTCCCAAACATTTGCTGAATTTCCTACATTTGTATCATCCACATAATCTACATTCTCTGCACGATCAGAATCGTAGTATAAGTATAGGTCAGTATCAGAGGTATTACTGATTGTTGGAACATTTACCCACAACCACGCCTGCTCATTAGCCGTGTCCCACCTCTCAATTTCCACGTAACATTGAGTTATGCCATCGCTCGTTGTAACAGCAATTTTCTTCCTATTAGCATCACTTTGAAGCTCATCAAAAATAAACGAAACATCATCATCATTACGCCCAGAAGAATTACTCAGATAAACCAGAACAGGAAAGTCAGACAGAGCACTATCAACGTCATTGTGGTCAATCGAAATCTTGACACACTTATCCGACTGCCCGTACTCCTCTAACCCTAAGGAAACTGAAGGTTCTGGATCAACGTACTTGCGTACTTTGAACCAGTCTACCTCCACCCAATGACTGGAACTGGACTGTCCAGCAAGATGAATACCTAAACGGACTGGATCAGAGAGTCCACCACTGAAAGATATTTGAGAGCCAAGTTCTGTCCACGATGTACCATTGGCGGAATACCAAGCTCTTGAGGTTCCTTCAATCCTACTCAGCCGGTTATATCCGGATTGTGTAGCTGTGGTTTGTTCGCTTGTGCCGCCTCCGGTGGAGAGTCTGAAGGAGTTGGTTGCTCCGGTAGCGGAGTACACAGGTGACATGATCCGATTTTTAGAGTTAGCATTAAGGCTTTCTCTGAGTTGAACCCCACCCATCTTAGACCAGGTGCCGTGGGATCCTCCCCAGCTGGACGTGTACGATTCAACGAGGACATCATAGCTTCTTGAAATGGAGAGAAAGAGGATGTTGTCGGAAGTACTCCACAAGTCACCTGAATTTGTCGCATTAAGTATTACAACCGTGCCAGATTCAGAATAAGATCCTGAGGCTGTTCCTATCTGTGAAAAGTTCCATGCCGGATCAAGGGAACCATCATCGAAATCATCCCAGAAATCGTAAACATTACTCTTGTCTGCAGGCGGATTTACCGCAGAGGGATTGCCATAGTACATGTAATAGTTATTATCTGAACCGCTTGCAGAGATATCTGCTTGGGTTTTGAACCAGACTTGTGTCGAGCTAGTATTCATGTCAATGATTTCACGATCTATATCAACAAAAGAAGACCCATTCCAATTGGCAATTCTTAAGTCGTTTCCGCTTGGGAGCATCTTACCACTGGAGATTAAGGAAGTAGTGTTTACAGTCAAACAAACAGAGTAGCCAGAACTGAGAGTTGACGTCACATTGTTGACAATTGATATCTGCTTACAATAGCCATAGCTGCTATTTCACCACTTAATAGCTGCGACACTAGTTTTTACACTTGTATTATTTGTATAGATCGTGCTTGTGCCAGCTGTACCGTTTTGAAGAATAACTTCAGGCGAACTGACCGTTGCCTGAGGTTGCGTAGTCAAAGAATAGTAGGTGGAAGCTTCTGTGGTAACTACTGATCCTAGCAATATCAGTATGGAAACCACTAGCAAAACAGATCTAGAAGCAACCCTAGGATAAGATATATGTCCCATCATACCAATCGCTGGCCCTTGGCTGACAATCGAAAAGCTGTATTCAAGAACTAATTAAGAACTACGAATTCAGAATCTTAATGCAAACTCCATGCTTATGCGCGCGCGCTTGTTTTATTGAAAATGACAAAATAAATCAAGGACCTAAGTCAGGAATCAGCTTTGATTCAGAAACATGGAAGCTATTAGATTGTGCGCACACTTAGGTCCATATGTAGAAAGCGCGCGAGGGTGAATATTTGAGGTGCATCCTGAAGGGTTCTTCATCCTAGAGCCATAGCCCACTCCGAGTTACCCGTTTGGTTTTGGGATTAAATTTAATCCTTTGAAAATATTAGATATTCGACGATTAACAAAAATAACGGAAACAAAACACTTAACAAAACTTGAGTGTCAACCCCAATCACTCTATCGTTGATCATATTTAACGAATTAAAAATGAGGAAAATGATCACACCTAAAGTAATGCTCTGAAGACCACCAAACAGCCAAAAAATACTATTTCTACTCATGGAACCACACGGCTACATGTTCATTATTCAATATTTAATTTTTTGGGGTGCGCGCGCGCGCGCGCGAAGTTACTAGAAATACTAAGCACTAACAGAAAACCAAGAGAGGTACTAAGATACATTGCGGAATGTAAATGGAAATATGTAGACACTTCGGGAGATAATTAGTATGAGGATGCGTGCGCTTAAATAAGATTTAATTATTTAGATGAACAGAAGCTCGTTATGGAAGCGGGCTGGTGTAATTGCACTCTGGATAATTACTACAGCCTAAAAATCTGGTATATTTTTTTCTAATGATTAAGTAACCTTCTTTGCAGCGTGGACAAACTTGTGGCTTAAAATCACACTTTTCGTTTGAACATTGATATGCTCTTTTGTCCTGCACTCGATAGATGAATCCATCTTTGCATTTAGGGCATGTTTTAGTCTTATATTCACAGTATGGATAGTTATTGCATGAATAAAAGGTTCCTTGATGTCCGCGCGCGCGCATCAGAATCAACAATGGTTAAAAATACGCGTGCATTTATATTTCCCAAGTGCTTTTTTTGAGCATGACACATTTTCATGCTAGAGAGTGCCTTTAATGAAGAGAAGCACTAAGCTCATGATTTGTTTGCTTGTAATGTCTCCTTTCTTTATGCTGGGAAGTATACCAACAATTTCAGTTAGCGAATCAGGATACCAGCTCGAGTCTGTTGAATTAACTGTTTATAGAGACGGATTAGTCCACGTAGGTCAAGTTCTCCTTGTAAATGAAACCTTTCCTTCAATATTATTGGAGCTTCTCTCTTCTTTTGTTGAGAGCATAGTTGTAATTGACGAGAGTCAAATTGTCTTAGACTTTGATGTAGAAGGATCAAATATCACTATATTTAGTCTAGGAGCTACTGGAGTTCGACTTGAATACGACACTGTTAGATTGACTGAGAAAGAGTCGGGCATATGGACTCTATTAGTTCAGAATCCTTACAACCTCACTGTATACTTACCATTAGAATCAACAATAGTTTATCTAAACAGAATACCCGCTTCAATAGATACTGAAGCTGGAGCAATCATTCTCTCATTGTATCCTGCTGATTGGGAGATAAGTTATGTACTACCCATAATTGGTCCAGCAATTTTTAGAGTTAGTGATCTTACAGCTAAGCCCGCTGAGGTTGAAGTAGGCAACGAAGTAACAATCTCTGTTGCTTTAACTAACATTGGTGAAGGAGAAGGCTCCTACACCCTTGCATTGATGGTTAATCAAGTAGTAGAGGATACTAAAACAATAACATTGAACGCTGGAGATTCAACAACAGTACAGTTTAAAGTCACTAAAGAAGAAGCGGGTGTTTATGATGTTGAGATAGGTGAGCTGAGTAGTGAGTTCAACGTCAAGGAGGTTCCATTGATCCCAATTTTCGTAGTCTATTTGATTATAATTGTTGCGGTAATAACTTTTGGAAGCTTCCTTTTTCTAAGTAAACGAAGAACACTTAGTGGTGAGAAGATAATTAAAGAGCACCCCTACTTGAGAAAAGAAGATAAGGATGTCATAAGATTTCTGGAGGAGAAGGGAGGAAAAGCTTTTGAATCTGAAGTCAGGGAAAGGTTCCCCGATATGCCCAGGACGAGTCTTTGGAGGTTGGTTAAGAGATTAGAAAAGATGGAGATCGTGGCTGTTAGAAGGATAGGACTCCAAAACCAGGTAAAATTAGAAAATTAGTGAGCTTTATATGAAATAGCGCAAGTTTTCTGAGAGAACGCTTCAAAGACATAATCCGTGATATTTGAAATATTTACATGAGAGGATATGTGGTAGCGCGTATTAATCCTCCTCATTTGAACGCACCAGAAAACATAACATCATCTATAGTTTTAAAGCATACGGAGCCATAAATGCAGATGTTTTTAGAAAATTACTCCTGTCGCGGGTTCTGTTTGCTGAACCTGTATAGTTTTTGTCCACTCTTTTTGTAAAGCGAACTGCCTAAGCTCTCCACCAACGCCGTAGCTATAATCAACGTTGAGACTAAGCCTTACCCTGATTTGCAATGTATCACCTGCGTTTGTTGCCTCAGGCTCGACTTCGAAGATAACCTGCCTATCACCACCATCTGTATTGTCCAAGGTTCTATTACATAGCATGTAACCTGATGAGTTAGTTATCTGAAATCTTAGCCTTAGCGTAACGTTTAGGTTGTGAAACTCTGTATTTTGGAATTTGTTATCAGACATAATTCTTTCTCTATAAATATATCCTTCACTATTGAATGGAGAATTACCAAGGATTCGTGCATTATATGCTTTGACTTCCCAAGAATAATTTGCACCAGACAAAGGTGAGGATGCAATAGGATTAGCTTCATAGCTGAATGCAAGGACAGTTGTCTCATATCTGTAAAAACTCCAAACCAACACAGATAATATCGAAGCTGCCAACACAATAGAAATGGTTACTAGCACTTTTTTTTCCAAGACTTACACACCCAAACCATGCTGCTTGTTTTGTAGCTCCTGGTTCATTTCTCTCAACTTCTCTCTGATTGTCCACAGTTCTTGCACTGCTTCTCTGATTTCCATTCTTTGTTGGGCGTTTTCCACGAGTCCATCTATAGCTTGCTCAAAGTCTTCTAGGCTTGCATACCCTAGTTTCTCCAGGATGGCTCCGAGGTCGAATCCTCCTTGTTGGATTCTTTCTCGTATTCTTTCTCTGGTTCTGTTCTGTTCTCCTAGGAAATTTCTAATTCTCCATTGGTTTGTCCAACAGGCTATTAGTTCAAGAGCTTTGTAGGCTTCTTGGATGTTACGGTTTGATTCTGTTAGGTTGTTTGTTGCCCATATTATGTTTGGTGGTTCTATGTTTAATGAATAGTTTGCGAGGTTTATGTTGTCTGTAGCTTCTGTCAGGTTTCCCCATCCCCATTCTAAATATGCTTTGACTTGATCATAGTTGGAGTCTGTTTTATCCAGGGTGCTGCTGATCAAATTTATAGTGTTGTTAAGTTTCTCAATCCTTGCATATGTGCGGATTATTGCAACCATGATACCTCTCGCTGTTTCTGGTGTTTCTATGTCTACCCCATGTTGTTCCAAATAGCAGTATAAGAGGCTGTAAGCGTTTCTGTACTTGTTCATTGCTTCTATGGCTTTCTGTATGTTGCCTTCAGCTAGCAGTATGTCTGCCTCATTCAGAAGGTCTTCAATTTCATCGGGTATGTTTCCGATTTTCTCTATCACTAGGTCTTTTAGCTCATATGCTCTTTCTCTAGCTTGTATAGCTGCCTCCATGAACTTCTGTTCCCTTACGATCTGCTGTTCAGGGTTTTGTGCCTGTGCGTATATTGCCATAAACAATGGTGATACCAGTACTAGGAATGTGGCGACGAGAATCAAACTTACAACGGTTTTATTTCTCAACACTTTTAATCTCCACAGAAATCAATTGTGACAGTGTGTTTTAAGGGACACTGTGGAAAAAGCGTTCCAGCAAGTGGAACAATCATTTCAACTTGTTATACTCATGTGCTGCTCAAGTTGCAGAGAAGAATACTTGCTGTAACGCGTGCTTGTTATGTATGCGTGTTCGATGGTTGGTTCTGGACGACATGAATAGAAAAAATTAAGGAGTGAGCTGTTTTGGTCAAGCGGTGGGTTGAGGGATTACCCTAGCCTTCCTGTTGAGGATAACAAGAACAATCGTAACGACAACGAAGGCAACCGTGGTCATTAATAGAATATACATCATGTTGGTCACTGCTGTGTTGACTGCTTCAAGTTCCTGCTTTTGGGATTGTAATAGATCGTTGGCTGCTTGCTCCTCCTGCACTTGGGATTGCAACAGATCGTTAGCCGCCTGCTCTTCCTCATATTGTTGCTTGTAAGGTGATTCAACGTAGAATGTCGGACGATAGTTTGTATGATCTGAAGAGAACCATATTTGTGAGTTGTTGTTCCATTGTTCCGTTTGAGCTTTTACAAAGACTTCAATATATCCAGGAGCAATATTGTCAGGGAGATTGAAAGGGATCACCAAACTGTCTGATTCTCCTTGCTGAATTTCAAAAGGCAACGGTTCATCTGAATAAAAAGTTTGCATGTAGATATCTCCACCTGTGTAGAAATAGTCGATGTCAGCGGTCAGCACTGCCACTCTGATCTTGGTATCTCCATCATTGTATATAGTCACCGTGAGGTTGCCTGATTCGCCTTGACTATAGACAGCTCTATCAAAAGTACACCCTGTAATTATAGTGGCTTGTGCAACGGAAGGAATCATCATTAGACCGAATAATGAAAGGATAATTATTAGGAGTCGAGTTTTTCTCAAGTAGTATTCATCCTTGATTGGTAATGAATGCTGAGTGCACTCTTAATTAGAAAAATGTTATGAATTAACAATATGAATGCGCGTGCGCTTGTCACTTGGACTTTACGATTATTTGATACTGGAACTGTTCAGGAATTAGAAAAAGAAAGAAGGAAAGGGGGTTATGGTTGTGGGATTTTCCAGATAGAGGAAGGTTCTATCCTAGCGGAACAGGTCAAACCAAGGGTGAAGTGAACTTCACTATTTTTCTTCTGGGTGTTATTGGTTGGGAGTGGGGAAGGTAAAAAGTCATATCTCCCCTCAAGAAAGGAGATGACTCCCAACCAGGAAATCACTACAGAGCTGTATTGAGGTATTTAAGCTCTGGGTTTTCTCTATATAATTGATACAAAAACTTCGTGGTTTACCTAGCGCGCGCAGCATTCTAGAAATGTCAGAGCCAATTATAGCGCAACTTTTTGTAGATTCCGAATTGCGTATGAGAGTTAGTGCACAACTTCTTACTGGTTTTGTAATGAAAGTGAAACCTTGCGCGCAGAGTGTTATCCATAAAACATCACTTAGACGCAAGGAATACAGTATTTAGTAACCTCCCATAAGTTCAAAAGATCTAATTTTTATGTCGTCTCTTCCCAATTCAGAGCAAATGAATTTCTTAATGTCTTCTTCTCGAATTTGGGGATTCTTGTATTTGTCTGTATAGACCAGAATCTTTGTGCGCCTTAGGATGCTCTTCGCGGGAGTATCGACAAATATGTATTGCACTCGTCCTGCTGTGAACGTGAGTCTTAGTTCCACTGGTGGTCTTGCGAGGGGCGCATGTCCTTGGGCAAAATAAATCTCGTCTGGACGTAGCTCCAATAGCAGTTTTCTGAGTTTAGTCCAGGTGAGTACTCGCTCAACTCTGTTATTCAACTGATACCACCTAAAGTCTTCAGTGGCGCTTGCCTTTTCTTCTTGGAAAGTATTTGTTTGTTCTCAAACCGAATTTGGTTAGAGCGGTCATTAGTGGTACTTCTATCAAAGGACCTGTTACGGTTGCCAATGCTGCGCTTGAGCCTATGCCATAGAGTGTTGTAGCAACAGCTATTGCTACCTCGAAGTGGCTGCTTGAGCCAATGAGAGTTGTATCTATTGCCGTTGGATAGTCCCAGCCAGACAGCCATGAGATAGGATAGGTTATTGCGATCATGCGCGCGCAAATATTTCTCGAAGACGCCAAGCGTTGGTCTTTTCGTGGTTTCGGATGTGGATGCTTGTGCACACACCAATTTTCTACCTCTCAACCACTTCCAACATTGAATTCAGATATTTAAATCTATCAATTCAAATCTTTTCTTTTTGCTGCAGGAAAAACCATCTGCATCATTTGCACTGGAGAAAAAAGGTATCTATAGTTGTTTTGAATGGGAAAACTCTAGGAACTCAAAAAGACTTTGAGCCAATTTTGGTTTCGCAACGCTGTAGAAAACCCATTTTCCATCTTTTCTATCTTTTACGAGTTCCACATTTTGCAGGATATTCAAATGATGAGACGCCGTGGGCTGCGTCAAATCTAACGCTACAGTAAGCTCGCAGACGCACATTTCTCGAATGCTGAGAAGCCTTAGCATCTTTAGCCTTGTTTCATTGGCAAGAGCCTTCAACAAACGGCTTTTTTTGCGAAGAAAATCCGGAGCCACCAACTGTTCAGCAAGTTTTACTAATCTGCTTGCATAGTCCTCCAAGTCTTCAGATGGACGAAGTCCTGAACAAATGAGTCTTTCAAGCCTCTTACTAGATTTCTTAGTTCGCTTTGTTGATTGCATCTTTCACACTTCGAACTTCGTATTGGTATAGAATCTGAAACAGATTTAAATATTTTGATTTATATGAGGGAGTAGAGTGATAATTCGATATTTTTAAATATGTCGATTTATACATTTCATAATCACAATATACACAAGTCCAAGAGGTCGAAATAGATGGTTGAAGAAGAACCGAGTAAGAAAGAATGCGCATGCACTCAGAGGCTCAGAGACCTTTTACGTGCCACCCCGCCAAAAGAGTCAATTCTGGTAAAAGTAACTTGCGCCAATTGCAGAAAAGTGTTTTGGACGAATCCTGAAAGGAAATACTGCTTCGACTGTGAAGTTAAAAGGAGAGAATAGACATGGAAGAAGAAAAAATAGGCTTTATCTTCTGTGTCTGCACAGGAAAATGTACTGGCTTCGCTCAACTAGACATCTGGGACTTCGTAAACATCATCCGCAGTGAATATCCCGTGGAGTACGGCTTCATCCATCCCATGCTGTGCGACGAAGACGGCGAACGATTCTTGGAGGATTTTCTCCAGAAAAGAAGAAAGTACATTGTAGCAGGTTGCGCCCCTGTAATGCAGAAAAAACTTTTCAGAGACGCTTTTGAGAAAGCAGGGTTAGACATCAACAAAGAACTAATTCCTCTTGATGTGAGGAACATGAAACTAGAAGAAGCATTGAACGTAGTTAAGAAGGCTTTAAAGGAGACAGGGAAAGATGTCTGAAGAAACCTACATGGGAGTCCCCAGAAATAAAATACCTTGGTATCCACACATCGACTATGAAAAATGCAGTCTCTGTGACGGTGATCCGCAATGCTTGAAGTTCTGTCCACACAAAGTATACGCGGTAACCAGACAATCAAAGAAATTGATCGTTGAGAACCCGAATAACTGCGTGGTTTTTTGTCGTGCTTGCAAAAAAGTTTGCGCCCCTGACGCTTTGAGCTTTCCGGAAAAAAAGGAAGTCTTGGTCTTGATAAAGAAGCTTAGAGGCTACTGAGGAGACGGCACTGTGTCAAAACATGGTAAAGTATTCGTAATTCCCTGCAGCGGAATTGGAAAAGCTCTGGGAACGGTGGGTCGGGTGGCTATGTACGAGGTAATAGAAAAATTACGATCGAATGAAGCGACTACCACATGCCTTCCTTTATTAACCATTGGTGACGAAGCTGTCTTGAAACTTGTACGAAACAATCACTGCGTATCAATCGACGGATGTCCAACTCAATGTGCACGAAAGAACATAGAAGCCTCTCAAGGCAAACTGACAGCAAGCTTCATGGTTACGGACACCTTGCGCGAAAACAGAAGCCTGAAGCCTGAAGCCGTCATTGAACTGGGTCCCAAAGGATCAAAGCTTGCCAGCATACTAGCCCAGAAAATTGCTGAAAAAATCGACGAAATAAACTGCAGGTGATTGCACATGACTATCGTTAAGGACAAGGTTGGAATAGTCTCGTGCAGTGGCGAGGACTTGCCCGAAGGCACGATTTCTCGCATCGCTACTCGAATCGTGCTGGAGAAACTGAGACCAGGTGACACTGTGACAATATGTCTTCCCCTGTTTCTAGCGGGGAGTGAAGATGAAAGAGCCTTTGCACGGGTGTTCCCAACCATTGCAGTTGATGGGTGCGATAAAAAATGTGCTGAAGTCGGGACTAAAAAGTATAGTGGTAAACCAGTCGCAACGTTAGTTGTCTCAGAAATTATGAAGAAATATCCAGAACTGAAAGTGAAATCAAGGGACAAACTATGCGCTGAGGAAAAGAAACTTGCATTCAAAGTTGCTGAGGAAATTGCAGCCAAAGTTGATGAAGTTTTGGGAAGGAAGAAATGAGAAGGTGTTGATAATTGGATGAAGAAAGAAAAGTTGCAGTCGTTGCATGCGCTGGAATGGACAAGCCATTAGGTTCAGTGGCTCGTGCTACTGCTTTCAAAGTAGTTGAAAATTTGAAGCCAGATTCTACTGTCTTGGTTTGCATTCCGCCACTCGTCGCTGGCGCTTCCCCTCATTCGGAATTGATTAAGAAGTACCCTGTGATTACGGTGGATGGGTGTTCTGAACGCTGTGCCACGAAGATTGTCGTAAAGAGCGGCGGAAAAATAAGGGGCAGAGTGTTCATCCCTCAGAGTGTTCAAAAATTCGGGCTGAAACCCAAAGCAGCTGCTGACATCGGTGTTGAGGGTGAAAAGTTGGCAGAGAAGCTTGCTGAGGAAACAGTCTTCTTAATCGACAAGATTCTGGGGACTGAGTAATTGGGAAACGAAGACTATTATGAGCTTAAAGTCCTCAAATGGACTTTCCGAGTGCCGAAAAACTTGGTATACAACGAAAATGACTGCTGGGCGAAAATCGAGGGAGATAAGGCACGAGTAGGGATTACGGATTTTCTCCAAAGCATGGCTACTGACATAGTATTTGTTGAATTCAAAGATGTAGGCACAGAAATTAACCAATTTGACGAAGTAGCCTCGTTTGAATCAACGAAGACTGTTCTTGATTTGATATCGCCTGTGAGCGGTGTCATAGTCGAGGTTAACGAGAAATTATCTGAAAGGCCTGAGCTTGTAAACCAAGACCCGTACGGAGAGGGATGGTTCACTGTTCTGCAGTCAAAAGATTTCAAAAGCGACCGCGAGAACCTTATAGACGCTGAAAAATACTTTGAAGTATTGAAGAGAAAAGTTAAGGCAGAGAAGGAGAAAATTGGAAAGGAGGTAATTTAGATGAGCATTTCGAACGCTTCTAGAGAGATGAAGTCAATTTTACATACGCGCGCGTTTGGGCATCCCAATGTCGCTGCTTGGAAAAATCGTACATGGCTTGAAAGCTCTTTCAGAAAAAGCCAGGATCCGAGCTCGAGGAAAAGGTGTCTATATTTCATACAGTCAGCAGAAACCTTGAAGGGAAATAGCGTGAATTATGGAAGCAAATTTTGAAATAATTAGCAAGAAATATCGCGATGCTAAACGTACAAAAAGCGATGTTGACCTACTGACATTAAAGTCGGAAATCGAGTCTCATATAAGAAAACTGCAGGATATGCAAGAAAAAAACGACGACTTGCTGGAAGAAGCACAGGACATGCTTATCGATCTGACGAAGATCATTGAAGAAGGACACTGCCACCCATTCAAGCCCAAAAAGCTCTAGAATGGTGGAACAGAAATTGCCTGAGAAAAAAAAGAAGAAAAGGTGGAAGGAACAACAACAAAAGAAAAAGATGAAACAACAAAGAGCTCAAAAGGCTCATCAAAGATATTTAGAGACTAAGAGAAAAGCGAGAAAATGGCCTAAAGGCAAAATAATCGTTGGGATATCCTTTCTTGCTCTCATACTCATTTCATATGGTACTTGGCAGTACTACGTTCAGCTCCCACCTTCAATTGCAGGTGAGACGAACGACAACCCTCCACCCACAGGATCGGCGCCCAGCTTTTCTTTCAAGGACATAGACGGTACTCGATTCTCCTTAGACCAGTTCAATGGAAAGGTGATTGCGGTTCATTTTATGGCGGTAGGCTGCGGTGGACAAGTATACCCGATTAATGATCAACAACTCAAGCAACTGAAAGCCGTTTGCAGTGATTACTGTGACAGTAGCCCTGTGACCATGGTCACAGTTGCGGTTGCAACGTGTGAGAACGCCGAGTTAGCGAGAATCCGATCAACCTATGGTATCACCTGGGTGTTGGGAAATGATTATGCTGATGGAAAAATGGACATAGTGGAAGCCTACAAATCATATAGTATCAAGGATGGTTCCATTCTTCTCATTGACAAAACTTTCAACGTAGACAAAGTATACACTGAGGTTATACCCGCTGGAACTCTGTCTTCAAAAATAACCCAGCTTTTGGGGGCTTAAGAGCGTGTTTGAAGAGTATCTAGGATTGTTCATTTTGGGGCTTGTAACTTTTCTTTCACCTTGTTCCATCGCATTAATATCTGCATACCTAGCATATACTGTAGGCGTCAGCAAAAGCATACGCAAAGGCTTCGTTATTGGCTGTAGTTTCACGATAGCAATGTGCCTTGTATTCTTTGGTCTTGGTTACGCAGTATCGTCTTTAATTCCCGTGGCAGGCTCAGCAAACACGCGCCTCTTTTTCGGCATCGCAGGTCTTCTCCTTATTTTCTTTGGAATCAACAACTTAGGCTTGTTCCAGAGAATTAACATCCTCAGTAATGCTAGCGGTTCTCTTACAGAACGAGTGAATGCTTTGAAGTTAACCGCTTTGACTCGTTTCTCAAAATATAATTATGTGACCGGTTCATTTCTGTTTGGCGTAGTTATTTCCCTGGCCTTAGGTCCATGCTCCTTATCTTTGGTTCTGCCAGCTATACTACTGACTATATTTAGTGCACCGACACCTTTTCATGGTGGGTTTTTGCTTTGCGCCTTTGGTCTGGGTCACGCTTTACCAGTTATTTTCCTAAGTGTTTTGTTAGTTACAGCACGAAAAGCTGTAAGTGAAAAAACTGCTTCTGCAGGTGAATGGCTGACAAGGATTTTTGGAATAGCCTTTATTGTTATCGGTACTGCGATGATTTGTTATATCGTAGGAGGTTGGTGAAAAGTGAAGAGTGATAAAGTGAAGGTTGAAGTCTTTGTGCCTTTAGCCTCTTGTGTCTGTAACTTCGCACCGCTCATGGAGAAAGTTGGGCGTGTCACATCGAAGTTCAAAGATTTAGTGGATGTTCAAACGAAGTCAACAAAGTCGTCAGAAGCCTCAAAATATGGGATTCAAGACATGTGTGTTGTAGTAAATGGAGAAATCAAGCTTCCTTCAGATTTTAATGAGAACGAACTCGCGGAAGTAATTCAAAAAGAGTGCCAATTGTAAGTTGATACAGAGTGACTGGTAGAGACACTCAAAGGAGGTGTGTGATAAATGCCTCATATTAATGACTCTCAAAAACCAGTTTGGCACGGTGTCCTACGTAAGGAAATTAACTGGCATCCCCGTGTTGAAGATGAGCTTTGTATAGGCTGTGGATTATGTGTTCTCGGCTGCGTTGCGCGCATTCAGCCTTAGGAATCATCTCGCGCGCGCGTAAAATGTAAGGCCTGCAGGAAGAGAGAGACCTGCAAATGTGAATATCCCTATCCAGACTGCGACAAACCAGAAAGTTTCTAACCCCTAATTTTTTTGCGACGAAGACGCAAATAATTATCAAGTGTAGACTTTTACGCAATGAATAGACTCCAAGGAATTGATAATTTTAGAGATGCGCGCGCGCAGGCAATGATGAATAAGCATGAAACTAGCTCAAATTGAAGCGCGCGCACTAATTGAAATAAATGATCGTATCCGCCCACTGTACTGAGCACAACCCCACGGACCCGCCACTAGATTGTTCGAGTCTAAATAGAAGCTGTTAACTTCTATTATAGCGTGTAATAAGAACTAACGCTTAAATACATCTTTTTCCAATACTAAATAGTATATCAATCACAGAACTGCCGTGCTTAACACGTGACTTCGGGTGATATCTCCACTGGTCACCGGTTCAAACCTTTGATGAGATATCCACTCGTGGGGCACGTCGCCTTATGTTTATTTGTCTTTTCTACAAAACTTTTAAACCTCGCCTTCAATAACAATGTCCGCACACAGGTGAATCGAATTTTATCTAAGAGTGGAAATCAAGCTGCACCTGATAAATGCCCATAGGAATGCATGCATGCAAGTGGAAGCGTAACATATGTGCTCAGAAGGGAAACAAGATGCCAAAACTAATAGGTACAGGCTGTGCGCGCGCAGATATAACATAGATAAAGTTCTAATATCGGGAGATAACCCGAAAAAAATTCGTAAACAGATATCCATAGTGTAAGCAACGTTGTAAAAAAAGAGGGGTGTTATGGGTTGATGTATTCGCGTTTTCTTCTCCATTTTGGCATCGTGACGTAAGCTACGAGTGCAATTATCATAATAGCTGAAGCCATAACCGTACCCCAAGGGACTTCTGGGATGACGCCGTGAGGCATGTCTACGAAGCTTCCATCTTCAAATAGGTGAATACTCCCTCTTTCGAGTTCGCCTGGGATAGCTGTGCCAGTCCAAGTCTGGCTGTCAACCAAAGAGCCATCTTCGCCTATAGACTCAATTGTGATTGCATATGCACCAACACCTGTTCCAAATCGATCGATTATATAGACTCCTGGTAGTGGAGAAGGGATAGTGACAATTTGGGGTTCTGTTCCCGGGCCTGAATATATTGCACCTTCAATCTCGATTACAGAACTTCCTGTCGTAGAATCATAGCCGACTCTTTGACCGTTTGGGGCTGTCACAAGGATGTTAACAGGTGACTCAGCAACAAAACGAAGGACCGGTAAAGGCTCAGCATAGGGATAGGGCAAATAGTAGAAGTTATCGTCCGAATCTGAGTCGAAAGCCAAATCTGCTCTTACAGATATGTCATAGAACCACCCAGCTTCAAGACCCGAAGTGTCCCAAGTAAGCGTCAATGTAGTGATCATGCCTGGGTCTAGCATTACTTGTTGTTGGTCTATGTCGATCCATGTCATCGCAATCACCCATACTCCCTCACCGAGTGGTCTTCTTTTCGTAGTTGAAAAGCAGTTAATATCGACAATTTCAGGGACAGATCCTTGATTCTCAACAGTAACATCTATTGTAACCGGTTCGCCCGGAACCACTTCATCAGTTGAAGGTGAGACGCATAATACAGCAACATCATGTGTGCGTAAAGACGGAACTAATGTAAGAGTTGGGTCACCTATAATTGCCATGCCATAAAACCATTTATCATAAGATTCTGACCTTCCCATCACCTGTGTAAGCCAAGATTTGAAAGCAAAGCCTAGATTCTGACCTGAAAAGCTGCTATAGAAGTGTTGGTCACCTAACATTCCACCAGTTTTTGTTGAACTAATGGCGGCAAGACCATAAGTGCCGCTGAACACGTAAGACCCTGCGATATAGTTGTTTTCAGTATATCGTGCATTGGAACACGAATAAAGAAGGAAAAAGAAAGCTTTCGGGTCAGCGGAATATATCTCTGATGACCGGACATAGCCTGCAGAAGGCTTAAAAGCATGGACGTGTGCAGAACCATGGGCCATTAGATGCACCAAATAGTAGCCCTCTTGTAGACGGTCTAAATAGTCAGCTGCACTTGTTGTTGCGGAATCAGTCACGAGCGTTCGGTCGTCGAAAATGCTTGCTACTGCAGAGTCTATGTATGATTCACCGTATCCAACCCAATCATCATCAACGTATATCAGAGCTCTTTCAGGCAGACTTAGAGATCCTGTTCTGTAAAGGTGGTTCTTTTCAAAGTAGTTCTTCATGAGAGACAATTCATCTGTGGCCATGTTGGGGGCTTTCAATCTTCCTACCCATATCTCGGGTTCTTGGTCACCGGAATGATAATCATACAGCCCGTCGTTGTCGATGTCGGCCCATATACCATCCAAGTCCATATAGTAAAGATCTGTAGGAAACTGTTCATATCCCCAAGGCGAAGGATTACTCATTTCATACCAGGCTGCCAAGATCTCTCCAACGAGAAGGCATCCAACAGCACCTTGAGAATGCTCGTTCTGAATCATTGACCTTATAGTTGAAGGGTGAGTAGTGCCGTTCAGCGCTACAGCATGAACATCTATGTCTTCAACGTCTAAGTCACTTATGTAACGATTCAGCTCGTCTGCGATATTCCAATACAGTTCCTTGTTAATCAGAACGTAAACGTAGGGTCGTCCAGGGATTTTCGGTTCATAAACTGAGATGGGTGCATCAAGCGAAAGAGGAGGTGGCGGCGGTTTTGGGCTCGGTTCTCTGCCATCGGGATCGACCCATTGGGTGAGTACGGATTCTTCCTCTTGTGCTATCACCACTCTAACATTAGATATAGAAAAATAGATAACAAGCATTGTTGAAAGCAAGATCCTCAATAGAAACCTCTCTCTTGCCCGCTTCATCTCCACCGCTTTTCTCCTATTGCGTTTGGTTTGACATTATCAGAGTCAACAATTTGGTATAGCCCATACGGAATATAAGTTATATAACATGTTATGAAACGACAATATAGAAAAAACAGAATAATGTTCTACCTCTTCATATTTGTTAATTCCGACTAACAAACATTCGATCATACTGGTGTCGGAAAAGTAGCGTGCGCGCGCGGCGTATACGCTTGGGTTAGGCATCCGATGTACCTTGGAATCCTGTTCTTTTGCTTAGCCTTTCTATTCATCAGCGTATCGCTTGTTTCAATTGGAATTTGGATTGCTTTCTTCATCTTCTATAACATAATGGCAACATACGAAGAAAAAAGCCTAACCGAGATATTCGGCGCGCGCATTGCATGAAGAAAAATGCAGAATTACTCGGAGTAATGAAGGAATATGAGCAGCGCAGTAAAACATTTGAATCTTTCACAGAAGAGTTGAAAAAACTGATCTTTAACCTGCTTAAAGAAAGCGGTGTAAACGTACTCTCTGTTGAGTCTCGTACTAAAGATAATGAAAGCCTTAAGAAAACATTAGCAAAGAAAGAGAAGGAAATTACTAGGCTCAATGATATACCAGACATTTCAGGATTGAGAATAATTACTTTCTTCACTGATGATGTGGATTTAGCAGCAAATGTGATTGAAACAGAATTCGATATAGACGAGGAGAACTCAGTTGACAAACGTCTAATGTTGGATCCAGATCGTTTCGGTTATCTCTCCTTGCATTATGTTGTACGGTTATCTGCTTCTCGTCAGAAGCTGACTGAGTATAGAAGATTCAAGAATTGCCACGCAGAGGTTCAAATACGCTCTATTCTTCAACACGCATGGGCTGAAATCGAACACGATTTAGGCTATAAGAGCAAACTGGGAGTACCAAAGGACATCAGAAGACGGTTCTCAAGACTTGCTGGATTGTTAGAAGTTGCTGATGACGAGTTTGTAAAGATACGAGATGAATTGTCAAACTATGAGGAGAACGTTCCTGAGAGAATAGCTAAAGCCCCTGAATCCGTTCTTATAGACGGAGCTTCTTTAGCTTCATTCATTGAAACCAACCCAATTGTACAAAAGCTTGATAGTAAAATTGCTTCCCTAACCAACTCAGAACTCAAATTAAAGCCTGCGCGCGCGGTTGACATACTTATCTACATGCTCCATTTTAATGGCATAAGCACCATTGCGGAACTCGAATCCTCGCTTAGAACAAAACAAGAAATTCTGCTAAAGTACACAAACCTTTGGTATCCTAAGGGAACTGACATAGTTACCCCTGGCATTTGTATTAACTTTCTATGCGATTTCTTGGTTGGTAAGACGAAATCTCTGAAAATAATCCGGAATTATTTAAAGTTCGTCCCAGAATTGGACATATCTGAACAAAGAACAACCTTAGTAGCTAATCATATCCTGTCTGTGTACTCGAAAATGAAGGACAACCCATCTTGATAAACCGCATTGCGCAGGCAGGAGAATGTCTACGTTCTTCCCAATAATCTATTCTCGTAGTCCTTCCATTGCGTCTTGACATACGGACCTAAACTCTCAATGTCGGAGACTCCTACAAAATCTCTCAGGGCAAATGGTGTGTTGAAAACGTATTTTCCGTAGCAGGAAGCATGGATTAGATACGCTAAAGTACGATAGTCCAAACACACCTGGGCGGCGAGGCAAGACTTTTAAATTCTCTGCTTTAGATACTCTCAAAAAGTGCATTATTTTCTAAGGATGGTAGACTTCTTGAAAACACCTAAAGAATTTCAGGATCTCTTGGAAAGGAAAGGTTACACTTTAGAGGATGTGAAAAACGCATTCAGCCGGAAAATAAAGGAACTAAGCGGGAAGGAGTTCATTCGGGAGAAGGATCCCTTAGGGGAAAAAGAACATAAGAGGAAAGTCGGAAGGTTCGTCACTTTGATTCAGAGCGATTACCCGTACAAGATGTTCATTCTGCAGGAGCTCTACGCAGGAGAGGAGGCAGAGGTCCGGATTGGATATTACATCGTATCGAAGAAGAAGTTAGCGAATGAGGGGATCCTCTCAATTCAGTGGGGACAGTTCAGCCCGAACTTTCCTAAGGGAGATCTAAAGGAATTAATCCGGAGAGCTGAGGAAAAAGGTATCTTATAAATCTACTAACTGAAGGCTCTCTAAGCCCCTGTGATTTTATTCAAGATTCTTTTTATTCTCAACCAGCAATAGGATGCATCATCAAGTGGAAATAATGGGAGGTGAGAAAAGAGCATGACTGATGGAATTTCTACGACAACATTTGTATCAGGGATTATAATTGCTATTCTGGCTTCAAGTCTTATTTCAGTAGGAGCAATAACACAAACGGGTTTGATTCAAGGTCCGAAGGGCGACAAAGGAGCTACAGGAGCAACTGGCTTACAGGGACTACAAGGAGATTCTGGCATAGCAAATATACCATTCGCCTTAACATATGGAGATCAGAGCGACTCCACAAATTCCACGGAATATACTGACATTAAAGGAATGTCTTTGAGCGTAACCACAGAAACAAGCTGTAATCTGCTAATCATTTTTAGCGCACATTTAATTCTTCAATCTTCACTCTATTCAAGTAGCGGTTATTTGAGAGCGCTTGTCGACAATGGCGTAGGTGTTTCTTCTGAGTCCTTTGCCATGGATGTAAATGGAGGCGAGACTGCGATAGATAGACAAACTTTCGTCTTCAGAGTGTTGGCTTCTGCAGGAACACATATTGTGAAGATTCAGTGGAAGGTGGTGCATTCCAGTTTACGCCTAAGTTTGTCTTTCGTAGACCCTGAAAGTACACTAATGGTTATTGCTTTGCCCTTTTGGTAGATCCGGCTTCTTAGGTTGCTTCAACTTAAGTCGCATGACTTTTTCCCATGCTCCCCCGAACTTCTTACGGGATGCGCGCTAGGGTGTTTAGAAATTAATTTGTTTCTTCTGCTATTATATGTTAGGAAGAAACTTTGGGCATTAAGCGAGTGCTTGATTCACTGAACTTGAAGTGTATTCGTGGGTTCTTGACGTCTCTCTATCATCTGGATGGTGCTGGCAGGAAGCCTTATCCTCCGGTTTCTGTGTTGAAGGCTCAGTTGCTGAAGCATCTGTTTCGTGTTCCAAGCGACCGACGGCTGGCGTTGTTGCTGAAGAGGAACAGAAAGATGGCTAAAGCGTGTGGTTTCAAACGGAAAACACCTAGTCACGGCTTGTTCACCCAGTTTAGACATCGCGTAGGCAAGGACGGGTACGAGAAGGTGTTCTCTATGATACTGAAGCAGTTGTTGAGGTGTGGAACTGTTAAGGGAGAGGTTGTAGCCGTTGACAGTACAGTAGTTAAGGCGTATAGCCAGAGGGATCTTGAAAACAGGAGGGGTAAAAGCGACTGTGACGCTCGCGTTGGGAGGGGGAGAAGAGGCTTCACTCTCGGCTACAAGGTGCACACCGCATGCTGCGTAAGCTCTGAACTGCCATTAGCATTCACTGTTGAGCCTTGCAACATGAACGAGAAACTGTTCATAAAGCGGTTATTAGAGAAGGTGAAGAGACTAGCCATCAGTTTCGAAACTGTTTTGGCTGACGCCCAGTACGACTCGGCAAAAGTTAGGAAAACGGTGGAAGAGTGTGGTGCTGAAGCGGTCATACCATACAGAAAAAGCTCCAAGATTAAGCACACCTTGAAGGTTGGACGCGACTTTGTTGTTCACGGAGTTAAGCGTCTGGTTAACCTCTTCAGGAAACGTGTATGTATTGAAAGGGTGTTCAGCAGAGCCAAAGAATGGCTTCTCCTAGACCACCTGAGAGTTAGAGGGTTGGAACAGGCTTTCATACACGCCTGCCTAAGCTTCTCAGCCATGCTGGTCGTAGCCTTAACCGCGGTCAGACAACGTAAGCCAAGCCTCATCCGCAGCATCAAACACTACACCACCCAATGAAACCTAAAAGAGACGCCGAAGAAACGATTAAGGCAGGGTTAACCATCAAAGAAACATCCTGAAAGAAAGGGAAGACCCTTAACACAAAAGAAACAACCATCAAACAAAGAAGAATAAGCAGAGAAAACCCCAAAAAAAGACAGCACCCACAAATTCAACGGCAATTTCTAAACAGCGCGCGCGCGCGCGCACTCTAATGCTTGCTTATGACACAACTTTTGATTCAGACGGTAATCTGAATTGTACTTGGATCCATCAGAACTATAATTGGACGGACCCAGATTTTAGAAATCGTTGTGGTGAATCTCTAAACCTGGCTGTAAACCTGGTTGCAGATGTGCTCCACTCATTCTATGTGCAAGTTATAATACCTGAGTTTCCATCGCCTATCATTCTACCATTATTTATGATAGCAACGCTACTTACCGTCCTGATCTATAGAAGAAGAAAATAGCAAAGTCCACTTCACGGTAGATAGATAGTGGCAATAATTATGCTGACAAGAAAGCTGGTGAGGGTAGTGGCAGCCATTGCTAAAAACGATGACTTCAGAGAAATAGACAAGAGCTTCCAGATAATCAGTGTACCCAGAATAGTTCCAAGGAGTTCAGTTAAAAACAAGATGATGATTCCTAAAGGGTTAGGTCTCCCAATGTTTATACCTGTAAAACCAATTATGATGCAAAGAGTCAATATTACCACTCCTACAACATAGCTTATTACAGCAGCAGTCAAAACAACGACCAGAGCTTTTAATGGTCTTGCAGCTTGTCTGCGAATAAGAAAAATAGTCCCTACAAGTGTACCACAGAGAATTGAGATAATGATTAACAAGTACTGTTCAATATCCAAGTTCAGAAAAGAATCCCAAGGATTCCATGGAACGGGATTTGCGACAACCACAGTAATGAGATAAAATTGAAGTAGGAATATTGAAAAGAGAAAAACCAGTATTGCTAGCTTCTTCACCTTTCCTCAAAACACAGTACGACGATATGACAATATAGATTTTACTCACACAAGAGAGAAGAAAAATGGTAAAGTCCACTTCTCATAATTTTACTTTGCTTGCTGATTCCTTTCATTCCTCCATTTATCAAAGGCAATAAACCATAGAATGCTGAGAATAATAGATGGCAGAAGTGAATTATGGATACCTCGTGGTCCGAAATAATCACCATAATAATAATCTAACCAATACAGCCTCGTTCCAAGCTCCTTAAGCCGATCTTGTTCGGAAGCCACACCTTCCTCAAACCCCCACATATAACCCAAGGCTAATGCTTGGATAGCTGAAGCTACAACCAATACCGCCATGTAAACCCTAAACATCTTGGATATCATTCTCTTCCAGCCAACCATGCTGCTAATGCTAGAAACCACAAACCCAACAGAATGAATGAAGTCGTCCCCAATGGTTGACTCAAAGGATGTGAAAGGATGCCTGGGGTGACATGTAACTCAGGATATAACTCGTCATAAAGGTCATACATCACTCGGGACCACTTAGCTTCACAAGACTGAGCCCCAAACATATAGCTCACAGCCATAGCTTGGACAACTGAAGCACCAATCAAGGCTACAATATAACTCTTGAATAATCTCCCCATAGATCCCACACTTAAAGAAGTGTGAGCTATGCTAATAGAGCCACGTTTTAGAACAACTCTGTCTACGTTTTAGAACACTTCCAAAACAGAGGAAATTGGTAAAGTCTACTTCACCAGGAGTTGACCTGTTCCGCTAAGTAGAATCTTCCTCTATCTGGTTTAATATACACCTTCCAAGGATACTGCCTCCCAGAGGAGAAGTTGCGAGGGAGGTGAGATGTATTTATGAGAATTTCCGTGTTTAAGCTTCTGAACATAGTGCTTGGAACTATGCTTCTGTCTTCTGTATTTTTTGTAGGAGTAACAGCAGTTGAGAACCCATATGACCATTGGCTTGATGTTAATGATGATGGAGAAATAGACATATTCGATGTGGTGAAAGTTGCTGGAGCGTATGGAACTACTGGAACACCAATAAACAAAACTGAACTGTTACTTGAAATGACTCAAAAGATAGAAAATCTAACAACAAGACTGGAAATCTTGGAGCATCAGTCAGGATGGTTGCCAGCACCTACATTTGATAGCGGATGGATTTCAATCAACCCTGGCGACCGATATTATTTCTTCCACAATCTGAGCACCACCAACGTTTTTGTGTACGTCATCGGTAAGAATGCGAGTGGGTTCATACATCAGTGGCGAATTGGCATGGACTACGACAGCTATGTTCTAGGATCATCTGATATCGGACTTTTCTGGTCTCGTTTAGATGCAAATATCATTTCAGTTGTTCGAGGTCGAACTGATGTACAATGGAACTATGTCCGTGTCCAAATCTGGAGAATCCCAGAATCATAACCCCCTACTCTTTCTTTTTCTAATTCTTGAACAGTTCCAGTATAGAGAAGAAAACTGGTAAAGTACACTTCACACTAGGAGTTGACCTGTTCCGCTAGACAATTTATTCTTCGACATTGAACAACCGTTCAAAAAAGGAAATTATCTTTTGCTTCAGTATTGTTTGGACTAGGAGTAAGATTACTAATAGAATAACAAGATGGGGTAAAAGGACCCTACGAAGGTAAAAAGAAAGACTTGGCGTTAGAGTATCAAACATGAAGACGAGAAAGGAGAAACCACATGCATACGAAACTACGAAAGCCAGAAGTCTAATCCATGTTTTAGGCTGTTTGATGAAGTTTCTGTAAGGCTTTTTTTTCTCAGTAGATGCACCCACCCATTGAGTGACTAAGAAGATGGCTGTAATCTCAGGAGACAATAGCAACCCATACAACAATATGGATAAATGAAATGGAAAGCCTAAGGGAAAAACAGATTCAGCTATAAGAATGAACGGTGTAAAACTGATAAGAAGTAAAACTAACCATATGAAGAACATTGAAGCTATGGGAATGGTAAATTCTTTCCTCCCCAACAGTCCGTGCCCATCACCACCAATATCAACAGGAGTCAACCAAGATTTCCTAGCACATGTTGGGCACTTGACGTAATACGCAGGAAAATAAGTTGGCTGGTCAGTGTTACGGGATGTTTTAGAAAAAACTAACCTATAATTAGAAACCTCAAAGATGTTTTTACACTCGGAACACTGAAACTCCAACGTTCTCCCTTCCCTAGTTACTCAAGTTATGGTCAGTATTGTTCTCCGTAGTTGCCAGCTGCTATAAGGATGTCGAATATGTCTACGTCTCCGTCTCCATCTAAATCGCAGTCAATGTCATATTCTGAGTCCCCAACGCTAGACCCGTAAGCACCTGCAATACTCACGATGTCAAAGATACTGACTTCAGCGTCTCCATCAACATCACCAGCAAGAGTTACGAGTACCCAACCAAAAACCAAAACGTTGTCTCCAGAGTCCACTTCGCCCAGAACAGAGCCAACTGTGGCTGATAATTCTAAGACTGTTCCAAGTGTAATTTCTGTTGTGTTCAACGTAAAGGAGATAAATGTGCAGTTCCTGCTGGTCAAGATTCCAGTTTTACTACTTTCAATAACCGTAGAGTTTACGTAAGCTGTTACGTTGTAGTTTTCAGTATTCGAGCCATAATTGAATAAGGTAACCATTACGTGTAAGTCATATCCTTGACCGATAACGTTTGCAGATTGGACTCTGGTTAGCCCTAAATAAATTTTCCAACATCAAATGCCATGGCGCATAACATGGAAAGGCACGCTTCGCGGGCCCGCGTCTGAGTAGGCTGGAGAAAAAGGACATAGCACTGATCTAGAAAAAGGGAAATAAACTTTTATTTATTATTTTAGAAGTCACCAGTTCTAAATGGATAGAAAGTGACTCTGAGGTTTTATGACTTGAAACTCATAAAAAAGATAAAATAAAAAAAGGAAAAGTGTTGCAGCGATATTGTTAACTTTTTTCAGGCAAGTTTGCTGGCGACTTGTTACGAACAGGGGCTTTTGAATGTCTACGCTTCTGATAGAGTACTAGCGCAGTTGGAACCACTATGATGGCGGCCACCAGCAAAATGATTGGCCAAGTAATCCGACTACCGTCTACTCCAATGTATCCTAAAGACTGAGAATGTGATGAACAAACGTCACCAGTGTCCGCCCAGATACTCACATAATATCCATAAAAGCTACCGTATTTTTTGTCGTAATAAACGGTAACTGCCCATTTTGGATAGAGTGTGAAACAATCACGATTACCCTCCGTGTCACCAAAAATCACATTGTCACTACAAAGCCTTAATTCAGTTTCGTATCGGTCTATTTTCGCTCCTATGCTGTCAGCGTGGGTTTCAGCCAAATCCAATGCCCTGCTTATCGCTTCTGTTTCAGAGACGTTCACTTCCGTATTACCCACCTGAAAAATATTCCACCAATCCCAAAGCCTTGTGAGAACACCATCTTTATCCAGACTCATGGACAACCCCTTCATTGCCTCAATACCCACTACCTTAGGATACCACAACAATGATACGTTTCCGCTCAGATCAGGTGTGAATTCAAGCACACCCTCAGCGCGTTCTATCGTTTGTTCAGCGTCAATACGGCTTATTTGTCCAACCATCGAAATAAGGTGAGTACAATGTGTAGTGTTCACGTGGTCTTGATAGTCTTGAAGCACTAGCTGTACATTATCCAAACCCTTCACGTCTCGTTCTTTGAAGATAGGAGTACCGCCGCTTCGTAGCATGAAGAAACGAAATTTGCCATCCATAAATCCAAAAGAAGGTTTAACCGTGGCATTTCCACTTGTCAGCGTCAGGTCCACCCAGTTTTCAACATGACCCGGATATAATAACGGTGGAACAGTTTCACAGGTATACGAGGTTATGTTGTAGCGTTCCATGTTGACATTTGCGACCTTTTCTAAAAATTGGAGCGTAAAGTTCTTGAAGTCACTTGTTGATTCACCAGCTTCACAAACAGGTATGGCCCCAATCAGAACAGAGAACAGTAGCGAAGCGGTAACGATCAGTAAGCATTTTTTGTACAATTTAACCATGTTACTTCACCCTTGAAGGATGGTGTGCGCGCACGCGCACTGTTCCGTTTGCTTTAGTATCTTGGGAAGTAAACAGAAAAGATAGAGTGCAAAGCAATAGAACAAGCGAAACCGAAGTTAGTTTTCTCATAGTATCCCCCATGATTATAGTATGTATTCTTCTCCGTAACTCATTGCTATCGTTACTATGTCAAAAATGTCTATAAGTCCATAGGATTCTGCCAAGTCACAGTCTGGATTCCAGTTAGGGTCTAATGGTGTAGCTCCATAGGCATTGGCACCTATCACAACATCATAAATGTCAACTTCATAGTTGAAGTCAAAATCTGCGAGATTCCACCAATCCCCAATAATTGTTATTGGTACAAATATTGGATTGGGCATGAATAGCCAATCGGATGTTAAATCACACCATCCATACAGATCGTAGGTTCCAGGTGGAGGTGGATATGCATGTGTCCCATCTTCACGCCTATAAAGGTCCCATTCCAGTGTAGTTGTAAAGTTGTCCCCTGGATTAAGTGTAAACTCTATCTCCACAGGTAAGAAGACCCATCCATAATTATCAAGGAAAAGACTTGAAGATGTAAAGAAATACGCATGAAATATCGGTGCTGGGGCGCTGCCATAAGTTTTATTGAAGGTTACGTTTCCAACATTTCTAACAGTTAGTGTGATGTTTATTTCATCTCCTAAAATTACTTGGGTTCCGCTGACCTGCATCTCCAACAAAAGATTGGCTTCAGTCTCAGCTAATGATGAAGGAGAATATGCCATAGGAAACAGTGAAAATAGCAGAGCAACCAAGAATGGAAGCACAAATGCTCTTCTCAAACACATCTCCCAAATTACATGATGCTCGGTGGCATTTATCAATTTTGGAAATTACAGTATCCAGAAGAAGAAAACTGGTTAAGTCCACTTCACAGCAGGGTTGACCTGTTCCGTTAGCTAGGGATGTACTCTTCCACATATCTGTTAGGCTTCATATCTGCCTGACGTAAAGTAAATCATCACCATAGGAATTATCTAATGCATTTTTGGGAATAGTTGCTACAACTCGAAATCTTTTCTTTTCGTATAAGCTTCTAGCAGCATGAAACCTATCAGAAGCTCCAGTGAACAACATCACCTTACTTAAAACGGCTCCAAACTTTTTGTAATACTGTTCCATCTGGATAATAGCATGATCAATGAGCTTTCCCCCAATCCCTTTCCTTCTTTCCTCAACCCTGACCCAAACATCTACAATTTCAGCTAGTCCAAATTTTACAGCTTCTCTTGGTGTCCACGATAAAACCCCTATTAGCTCTCCATTTTTCCAAGCACCAGAGATCCAACCATTCTCTATAAATCTGCTATAAAATGTCTCAACCTCTTCTCTTGAACTGAATACTTTTTCATAAGCATTGAAAAACTCTGTTTGACGTTTTGGCTCTATGGTGTTGATTTGCACGTCTACCAGATCCATTTCTGCTCACTCTCATTTCCATTAAGAGTCTAATGAACTCCTAGAAAAAAAACTTGCTTCTTCCACAAGTCATAAGAAGCGAAACTAAGAACGTAAGGGTAGAAGGAGAGAGTTGCGCGCGCGCAACCATATAGAAGTCAGGACCCGCTACAATTTTGTAGCGCGTACCCACGTGCTTGAATTCCGGTTATACACGCGCGTGCGTTACATGCATATTTAGAGTGGTGGTTTCTTTGCTCGCCTATTTGAGTCAGATGAAGCCCATTTTAGGAAGTTAGGATCGGGTGG